>Ga0207685_10000026_pt1 | contig 109892 bp, 100 predicted proteins | sample LARL111metaG_FD_184350 | JGI IMG/M metagenome (GOLD analysis project Ga0207685, IMG submission 184350) | Corn, switchgrass and miscanthus rhizosphere microbial communities from Kellogg Biological Station, Michigan, USA - LAR L11-1 metaG... | ecosystem: Host-associated > Plants > Roots >...
CGCAATCAGGCCCGGGGGCCACTGATGCGCCAGGGCGTGCGTTACGCCCGCCCCCCAATCGCCTCCCTGCGCCACCCAGCGCTCGTAGCCAAGGCGTGGCATCAGCGTCGCCCAGGCGCGGGCGATCCTGTTCACGTCCCAGCCCTTCCCAACCGGCTTGTCGGAGAAGGCAAAGCCTGGGAGCGACGGCACGACGAGATGGAACGCGTCCTCTGCCCTTCCCCCGTAGCGGGTTGGATCGCTGAGCGGGCCGATGACCTCCATGAACTCCACGATTGATCCCGGCCATCCGTGCGTGAGAATGATCGGCAGCGCGTTCTGCTGAGGAGAACGCACGTGGATGAAGTGAATGCCAACCCCGTCGATCTGGGTCCGGTATTGCGGGAAGGCGTTGATGCGAGCCTCAAAGCGGCGCCAGTCATAGTTGTCGCGCCAGTAGCCAACGAGCGCCTGAGCCTTCTGAAGGGGGACGCCCTGCGACCAGTCGCCGACAGTTTCCCGCTCCGGCCACCGCGTGGACGCTAATCGACGCTTGAGATCGTCGATCGCGCTTTGCGGCACTGACACCTTGAAGGGTGTTACATCCTCCGTCGCGGCGGGAAGCACGATCTGGGCCGCCGTGTCGTCGCTCCCACGAGCAGTTAGCATCGCTAGCTCCGCCGACAATATAGCGGCCCCACCAGTTGTGACGGCCGCACGGATGAACTTACGCCGGGAGTTGAGGGGCACCGCTACTTCCGCTCTGTGTTCTAAATCGTTCTTCATGAGTTGCTCCGGAACGTAGATCGTTTCCATTGACTCCGCGCGGCAGCGCCGGGATCGCCTCGAGTATCTGGATAAGTCCTCAGCGGGCGCGCAAGCTTAACGAAGCTTGAAAACCAAGATGGTGCCTGCCTGAGGCACGTTGGACTTCGTCCCCTGTATCTTGTCGATGCCGTTTTGAAGGCCTCGAGCGTCAAGGTCCCAGCCCGTAGTGACTGCCACATATTGTTCCCCATCGACCTCGAATGACGTTGGAACGCCGATCGCTCCAGAGGGCAGCGGGAAGCTCCACAGTTGATCGCCGGTACGCGCGTCAAACGCTCTGAACAATCGATCCGGAGTTCCACCAGCGAAGAGAATGTCTCCGCCCGTGACCAGAAGGGGCGACCAGAGGATCGTTTTGAAATTGTGCTGCCAAACTCGCTTGCCGGTATTTAGGTCCCAAGCCTGAAGTTCTCCCAGGTGATCGGAGGCGCCAGCGCCGGTGCGGACCGATCCGAAGATGCTGTCGACGTCGTACCCCACATAAAACCCCTTGGAGTCAGCCTCTGGGACCTCACCTTTTGGGAGATACGCGCAGACATTGTTGTTCGCCGGGATGTAGAGGAGTTTCGTCCGCGGGCTCCAAGCCTCGGGCGGCCAGTCTTTGCCGCCACCAATGCTCGGGCAGAACTCGGCGCCCTGTTTCGCGCCCGGTCGTTTGGACTCGTCGACGGTGGGACGACCGGTCTTCGGGTCAATCGACGTGAACACGTTGTTATTTGAAAACGGGAAGGCGTGCAGGAACTTGAGGCCATCGCGATCCAAGATCCAAAGGTAGCCATTCCGACCCGCGTGTGTGGCCGTCTTCTTGAGCTTCCCGTCGACCTCCGTGTCGATTAGGAGAGGCGCCGAGACTTCATCCCAGTCAAATGAATCATGCGGCGTGTACTGGTGATAGCTTTTGATCTTGCCCGTATCGGCGTCGAGAGCGAGCGTCGAGTCCGTGTAGAGGTTGTCGCCAGGCCGGTCGTCCGCGACCCATGGCCCTGGATTCCCTGTGCCCCAGTAAGTCGTGTTTGTTGCGGGGTCATAAACCCCGGTAATCCAGGTCGATCCGCCGCCTCGTTTGTAGCCCTCTCCTTCCCAGGTTTGCCCACCCGGTTCGTTTGGCCCAGGCACAGTGTACGTCTTCCAGAGTCGTCTTCCGGTGAGGGCGTCAAATGCATTCACCGAACCCCGAACACCAAGCTCGCCGCCTGAGTAGCCGAGGATGATTTTGCCGCGCACCGCAAGCGGAGCCAGGGTCGAGTAACAACCGGTTTTATAGTCATCGATTGGAACAGCCCAAACCTCCTTGCCCGAAGCGGCATCAAGAGCAACCAGCGCACAATCGGTCGTCGCCATGTAGACGTAGTCACCGTACAGCGCGACCCCACGGTTTGTCGGATGAAGTTGGAACAAGCCGTCCGGATACTTCCTGGCGTACCGCCACAGTTGGGTGCCGGTCTTGGCGTCAAACGCAATAATGTTGTTTTGAGGCGTCGTGATGAACATTCGGCCGTGATTGACGATTGCCGTGGTTTCATGTGCACCAAGGAGGTCGGTGCTCACCGACCAGGCCAGCGTCAGTTGGTGAATGTTGCTGGGCGTGATCTGATTTAGCGGGCTGTACCCGGAGCCATCATATGTCCGCCGATACATCAGCCAATCTCCCGCTGCAGGATGCTCAAGTCGTTCATCCGTCACCTTCGGGTAAGGCTTCGCGTCAACATTCACGCCTTGTGTGAACGCGCTTTGTGCGGCGAGGAGGGTAATAATGGCGCTAAGCGACAGCTTGAGATACGACCTGAGTTGAACCTTCATTTAGTGTTTTCCTTTCTCAACGAAACTGCGTAGATTCGAAATGGCAATGGGGGCGTTACGTTTTTCTTTGAAATATCGAAGAAGTAAGTAGTGTTGCCCTCAGTAACCCATGCCGTCGTGCCTATTAAGGCGACAGACGTTGGGGTAGAAAAATTGCCGTATATCGGAGTGACCGCAAATCCGTTGTCTTTGATCACGACGCGATCTAACGTTCCCGCCCCTTCCACCAAGAGGAAACTGTTGTCGCCGAGCTTTCGGAGCGCATCGGGAAATCTCAATTGATGGTCACCCGAAAGTGCGGTGATGCGCCCTGCACTTCCCGCTTTGACTTCTACGCGAAAGAGGCCGCCGGCCGCGTAGGTCGTAACGTAAAGATTCCCGTCGCTCCCGAAGGCGATACCGTCGAGCCCGGCGCCGCTTTGCGGCGCAGAAAACGCGGAGTCCTGAGCGAATACTTCGAACGTTGTGGCACCGGGAGAGAGTTTTAGGATTGTAGGATTTGCGCTGTCCGTGACGTAGATAGATCCCTTCGCATCCACAGCGATGTCATTGCAAAATGCGTGAGTTCCAGGCAACGAGACGCTGCGTTTTCCATTCCCTGTCCTAAGATCAAAAGCCTTCAACGCGCTTCCGGTATCGCTGCCCTTTGCAGGTGCGCCCAATGCACTCAAGTCGTTCGAGCAAGCCCAGAGCGTGTTCGACGCCTCATCTGCGAAAACTCCCAAAATCGAGCGCGAACCCGACGCGCCAGGCTGGACGAATACGGTGCTCTCGCCTGCGCGCGGTTTGACGCGCACGATTCCACCATCCCCCACGCGCCCGACAAAAAGAGCACCATCGGAAGTCGACGTGATGCTCTCTGGGAACGCTTTCGTCCCCGGAACCGGAATTGATTCGACTTTCTGGGTCGCCGCTTGAACTGTCAGACTCAACACCAAGGCGAGGATGGCAAGCTGGGTTGAACACCGAACCAGCCTGGAGACGGTCACCTCGTCAGTCTCACCCATGCGGGATTCCAGCGACGGACATGTAGAGCGCTGGGATCTTGTCGCCTTCAAACACCACGAAACCAACGCCCGGCAAAATAGGCGCGACAGGTGCCACGGGCTGATTTCATCCTTCCCTGAGCAATAAAGGTCGCCGCGGTTAGTGCCAGTACGAATGCCCATGGCGTACGCACAAAGCAATCGCTGGTCCAGCCTAAAATGCTGAATCTATGAGATTCGACAGCTGTTTTACCGGCGAAATCTCGCCAATGGCGGGATACTGGCAAATCGAGAGAGCCGTACATTTCTTATCGGCTCGGGTATTCGGAGCTTTCAGCGCAGTTCCCAAGTTAGAGGCAACTTATTTCAGTTCGGGAAATTGAGCTTCTTCAACAACGCGGCAAATCGCGGGTCGTCGTGCAAACTCTTCAGCAGGGGGTCTACTTTCGTTTCGATCAGACCAGCGTTACGAAGGACATAAGCTCGGTCCAGCCACTCGAACGCTTCGTTGGACTGGTTCCGGAAAGCATAAACCTCGGCGATTTGGTATGCATTGCGTGGGTATTTCGCAATCACCTCACTCAATGCGGCGTCCGACTCCTTCTTCTGACCAAGCGCGAAGTACGTAATCGCATGCAGGTACGCCCGTGAGGTCTCATAGCGTACTCGCTCGATTTCAGTTAATGCGTCCTGCGGTCGCCCCAGCATCACATAGATTTTGCTTGACTGGATCGGGCCCGGCCAAACATCGGGATTCAGTTCAAGCGCTTTCTTGCTATGCGCCGCGGCTTCGTCTAGCTGGCCCACCAAAAACTCTGTTTCTCCAAGTCCGTCCCAACTTTCTGCATTAAGCGGATCCAAGTCAACGGCTTGGCGGTTCAATCGAAGAGCTTCGTCAAAACGGCCGAGCATGGCTGCCGAAGAAGCCGCCGCACTTACCGCCTCGGGATCTCCAGGTTCGAGTTCCACCGCCCGCTGGTAGGAAGCATCCCCTCCAGCCCAATCGAAGTCTAGCTGTCGTTTAATCCGTCCCAGTTGGGTATGGGCTGCTGCCAGGTTCGGGTTCAACGCCAAAGCCCGTTCAACTGCTTCACGCGCAAGCCGGTTACCCTCCTCACTGGGAATAAGGCCTTGCATGGCTTGCCACTTGCGTACTCGAGACAATCCGACCCAAGCCAACGCGTAGGAGGGATCAAGCTGCGTCGCCCGTTCGTAGTACTTCCCAGCCATGTCCGTATCTTTGTCGGTGTTCCGCTCAAAGAAGTAGTAGCCCTGCAAGTAGGCATCGAAGGCTTCAGGCTTAACTGGGTGCGACTGCGCCAACTCTGCTTGTTGTTGCGAGGTCAAACGGAGTTGGATCGCCCGCGCAACAGCCTTGGCTACATCGTCTTCGACCTTAATAATGTCTTTTGCGGAATAGTCGAAGTCCTGGGACCACACATGAGTTTGGTCCTTCACCTGTAACAGCTGGGCCGTAATGCGCACGTGATCTCCGGTTCCGCGAAGGCTGTTTTCCAGAACATACTGCACAGAAAGATCACGGCCAATCTGGTCCAGGCGTTCGTCGTTATGTTTGTATCCCATGACAGACGTTCGCGCGATCACGCCCAACTGGTTCGGGTCAAGCCGGCCTAACAGTGAAATCGTCTCCTCGGTCAGACCATCTGCAAGATATTCCTTGTCGGGATCGCCAGTGAGATTCTTAAACGGCAGCACGGCGAGCATGACCTTTCTGGATGGTGGGGGTGTTACATCGCGAAACCGTCGCCAAGATATGTAACCGACGACTACCAAAATCACCGCGGAGACCCCCATGACGGAAGCTCTTCGCCAATGTTTTGGTGTTCTTGTTTCCCGCGCATCTCTTCGGCCCTCGATATTGGCTAAGGTATCGGCTTGTGGCGTAAGTAAGTCCTGAGCGGCTGTCGCACTCTGTTGCCATTCGACTGCTGCAATCAGTCGGTATCCGCGCCGCGCCAGAGTTTCAATATACTTGGGATCGTCGGCATCGTCTCCGAGAACCTTGCGCAGGATCGCCATTGCAACGTTAATACTTCGATCGAAGTCGACGAACGTATCGTTCGGCCAAAGAAGCTCCCGGATTTCCTGGCGGGTAACAATTTCGCCTTGCCGCTCCACCAGGATTCGCAGAATCCGGAAGGGCTGCTCGCGCAGCAGGACTTTTGGGGCCTCAGCTTCCTCAGCCGCTGTTCCGATCGAGACAAGTTCCCCGGTTCGGACGTTGAGCTCAAAGGTTCCAAATCGCGCTCGCTCGGAAGGATTGGTCGACTTGTTCATGGCGTCTTAGCTAATACTCTTCCGTGAATCACGACACTATCGCGGTCCAACTCACTCATCTGCGAATAAATAACGAAAAATAACCGCGAAATAATGGCTAAGTGTATTTACCTCCGGCTCGAGAAAGAGTCAAAGTGGCGTCGAGCGCACCAGGACCGGTAAGGCGGCGAGTTAGGCATCGATGCTCCAATTTCGTCGGTCCGATCGGGAGAAGAAACGATTTCGCTTAGTTGCTGCAAATCGCAAGTCCATCATTGGAGATTCTGAAATGTCGAAGGCGAGCTTATGACGAGTCAAAACAAAGTGCCAAGGGAACCTCAGAGTGCCGAAGCGAACGCCTTAAGGGTGCGTTGCCTGTATCCGAAACAAGATTATGCTAAGCAAACCGAGATCGGCGCCAATCTTGACATTGAAGAACGTAGACTAGCTGAGTTCTACCTTGCCGACGGACAGCGGCTTGCCCACATGGGCAGCTGGGCGTTCAACGCTGCAGAATTCGATTACTGGTCTTCCGAATTGTTTCAGATCCACGGCCTTGATCCGAATGGCAACCCGCCAACGGTAAAAGAATACTTGGATCTGGTACACCCAGAAGATCGTGGGTTCATGAAACAAGCAATTGAGAAGATGTTGGTCTACCGTCGCGGCTTCGACTTCACGAAACGGATTGTTCGTCCAGACGGGTCCGTTCGTGATGTGCGATGCGTCGGCACGCCGGCGACCAGCGGCGGCACCTTCCAGGGCTTTGTCGGGATCGGGATCGATGTGACGGAGCATGAGGAACTCATGAAAGCGTTGCGCAAGAGCGAAGCAGCGCTTCGGCAGACGCTGGATTTCGCGCCGCAACTTGTTAGTGTATACGGACCCAACCGCGAACGCCTCCAAATCAACCGCATCGCACTTGATTACCTCGGGCTTACTCTTGACGCGTGGCGACAGACGCCGGAGCGCGGTGCGTTCGTTCATCCAGATGACAGAGCGCGGGAGCGGGATTATTTCGATCGTGCTGTCTCTACAGGGTCGGCCTACGAGTTGGAGTTGCGGCTGCGCAAGAGCGATGGAAGTTACCGCTGGTTTCTTGCTCGTTCCAACCCAGTTCGCGATGACGAGGGACAGATCATCCGCTGGTATGTCGCCTGTACCGACATCGACGATCGCAAGACTGCCGAGGAGAGACTCCAGCAGGAAAACGTCGCCCTGCGAGAGGAAGTCGACAAAGCGTCGATGTTCGAGGAGATTGTCGGCGCCTCGCCAGCGTTGACGACGGCGCTCTCGCGCGTGTGCAAGGTCGCCGGCAGCGATTCGACAGTGCTGATCACCGGTGAGACCGGCACGGGAAAAGAACTCGTCGCGCGAGCGATTCACCGGCGGTCTCGGCGTGCTTCACGGGCGTTTGTGGCGGTCAACTGCGCGGCGACTCCGCGCGACTTGGTTGCCTCCGAGCTCTTCGGTCATGAGAAAGGCGCGTTCACCGGGGCCGTCCAACGGCGACTCGGTCGTTTCGAGCTGGCGAACGGCGGCACGATCTTCCTGGACGAAGTGGGCGAACTGCCGTCCGACACACAGGTGGCGTTGCTGCGGGTCCTCCAGGAGCGCGAATTCGACCGCTTGGGGGGGCGAGAGCGGATCCAAGTCGATGTTCGCATCATCGCTGCAACGAATCTTGACTTGATAGCCGCCGTGGCGGACGGCACGTTCCGCGAGGATCTTTTTTATCGGCTCAACGTATTTCCCCTCGAGATGCCTCCGTTGCGGGAACGGCGAGAAGACATTCCCATGCTGGTAGAGTACTTCATCGATCGCTACGCGCGGAGGGCCGGCAAGACCTTCCGACGGGTAAGCAAGCGGGCACTCGACCGTCTGCAGTCCTATCCGTGGCCCGGAAACGTGCGCGAGCTGCAAAACGTCATCGAGCGGTCTGTGATCGTCTCGGACGGCGATGAATTCACGGTCGACGAAAGCTGGCTGTCCGCGGGGCCGGGGATTAAGAGCCGGGTCGGGTTGCCCAGCTCGCTGGCCGCGTACGAGAAGGCGATCGTCGAGGATGCCCTGCGTGCCAGCCGCGGGCGCGTGTACGGATCCTCAGGAGCGGCGGCCCGACTCGGGATTCCGCGTTCGACGCTTGAATCGAAGATTCGCGCGCTGAAAATCAACAAGAGTCGATTTCGCACCCGGACGCTGAAGGCATTCCTGACGTGACATTGTCCAGGATTTCGCCATTGGCAAAATTTCGCGCGTCTGGCAACTATCAACACCCTTAAGTGCTGGTGGGTAACAGTCGGGAGAGCCGAATCCTGAAAAGGCCGGCGTCGGCGGTTCGATTCCGTCCCTGGCCACCATCTTTTCAATAACTTAGCGAGAGTCAAAACCGCGTAAGAATTTTATAGCGCGTACAATACGCGTACATCGGTATTGAAATGGCTTCGCACATTGGTTCCACATTCCCCGTCCGGTGCTGCTCTTGCTGCTGATGTACTGACGTGCCAACTTGGGATAGCGCGCTCCGTCATCTTGATGGTCCAACAGCCCAGGCTCCCGACGAGTTCGGAGAGGCCTCGCGCACTATTCGACTCGATTTACGTCAGCCCACGCCTGAAACACTTTTTGGGACGGGTTACGAATACCAGCGGAGCACTAGCGTTAGATTCATGCTAAGCAAAAAGTCTGAAAGCGTTAGCGGTCGGGAAGATGTTAGAGGCCTTAATCGATATGAGTTTCGACATAGATCTCGCGGCAAAATCTCAGCAAACGCTCCAAGGTGCAACTTACAGGTCTTGGTTTATCACGATATATTAAAGACGTTCGCCTTCTGCTCTTCGTGCCAAAATAGAATATCGGGAGCGTGCCGATTGTGATGTGCGCGCCGAGTGAGCCGGCGAACGAGGGCATGACCCCGATCTTTTCGCCGACGTAAGCGGAACTCACCTTATCAAGCCCCAGCCCGCCGTAGGCTTCTGGAATGTCCACGCGCAGCAGGTCTAATTCGCCGGCCTTCAGCAACAGTTCGCGCGTCAGCGCCCAATCCTTGTCATAAATCTCCTGCTCGCGCGGTATGACTTCAGTCCTCATGAAATCTTTGGCAATACGACCGAACATCTGCTGCGCGGGTGAGAGATCTTCGCGCGTGAACACCTGATGTGCCGTTACGTTGGCGCTCAAAAAACTGCCACCGCCACTGAATTCAATAGCATCGGTTTTTGTTGCCATATTAAGAAGGATTCTTGGCCGGTCGTAATCCATCAATGCAGAGGACACACCTATCCAGCATGGGTACTACATCCGACGCAAGATCAATGTGTGTTAATCTCACTTCTCTGAAAGCGACAAAACTATTCGGCGTCGGTTATTGACGCGGCGCGGCGTTCGGATGTATAAATTACCTACCGGACGGTCGGTAAGATAGCACTGTGGCGGTGCGCACACAATACTTGAGCGCAGCTCACCGGCCCCTCAGAGGGACGAGAATGAAAGCACAAAGAAAAACGGCTTCGAATGACGAGCGCTTGGCTGAAATTTACCGCACGGCAGCCCAGATAATTCTACGCAAGGGCTATGATGCCACCTCCGTCAACGACATCGCCAACGCGCTCGGCATGACGAAGGCAGGACTCTATCATTACATCAACGGCAAGAAAGAGCTGCTTTTCGACATCATGAATTTCGGTTTGGACGAGCTTTGTGAAGAGGTAGTGACACCCGCGCAGGCCATTGCCGACACGGGCGCACGGCTCCGCTTTATCATCGCCAGCCACGCGCGATTGGTGACGAGAGGGCAGGGGGCCATCACCATCCTCGTTGATGAGGTCATGGCGCTCACGCCCGCCCAGAATAGAATGATCACGCGCCGGAAGCGCGAGTACTTTGATCGCCTGCGGGAAGTCCTGAATCAACTTAAGGCAGAAGGGAAGCTGCACGATGTGGATACGACAGCAGCAACTTTCAGCCTCCTCGGCATGATCAATTGGCTGTCGCGCTGGTTTAGACAGGACGGCGCTCTAACAGAGGAGCAGATTGCGGAACAGATCGCCAAGATCGCTCTTCACGGGTTATTGCGCCCCGAATCACGCGCGGCACAGCGAGGGTTCCAGGTGATTAGAGACTGAAGCGTTGCATCCTCTGCGCAGATGCTCACGCCTTACCTCTTGCCGAACTCTCTCAGCGCCGCAAATGAGCGCGAAGAGCTTCGCCGCGTTAACTCCGGTTTCAAATTAAGCAGCACTACTTGTTTATGAATATCCTCGTTTGTCTGAAGCAAATTCTCGACCCGGAGATACCGGCGCGCGACTTCCGCGTTGATACCGCCAGGCGCGAAGCGGAGCGCGGCTCGGCCAATCTCGTCACCAGCATCTTTTGCGAGAACGCGCTCGAAACGGCGCTGCAACTTCGCGAGCGCGCCGGCAGCGCGAAGATCACACTGCTCTCTTACGGTCAGCCTTCCTCCGAAGACTCTCTGCGCAAAGCGCTGGCGATGAAGGCAGACGCCGCCGCGCTTATCGTCAACGATGGAAACGCGAATCCCGACCCGCTCACAGTAGCACGCGTCCTGGCCGCCGCGATCCGCAAGCTGGGCACGTTTGATCTGATTATGGTCGGGCGCGAAGCAGGCGACTGGGGCGCCGGGCAGACGGGCGGGCTGATCGCGGAGGAGTTGGGAATGCCATGCGTCTCGTTCGTTGATCGGATAGAGTCGGAAGGCGGCCAGCTGAGACTCAAGCGACAGACGGACACCGGCTGGGAGGTGCTCGAAGCCGAGCCGCCCATCGTCGTCACCGTCACCAATGATGAACACAACCTGCCGCGCATCCCGAAAGTGCGCGATGTGATGATGTCGTATCGGCAGCCGCTGACCAAGTGGACGCTCGATGATCTCGGCATTGAGGCGAACGAAGCGCGCGCCGGAAACACCTACTACCAGGTGGCCGAACTTTTCATCCCGCAGAAAGAGACGCGCTGTAAGTTCGTCACAGGCGACACGTTGGATCAAAAAGTAGAGTCTTTCGCCAAGCGCATAGTCGAAGTAACGAGTGCGCTTTAGGCAAATTCAAAGCTGACGGGCCGCTTTTTGGCTCTCATACCCTGAAATAAATAACTCGCAGACGAGCAAGCGTCTGCAACCCGATCAATGAACGACGTTGCTATCTGTCTCTTCGCCTCCACTGGTTTTGACAAAGCCGCCCAGGGACTCGCGGGCGCCGGGCGACGCTTCGCTGACGAGCTGGGCGGACAGTTGCGCGCCGTCGTCATCGGCGCTGGTGCGGACACGCTCGCATTGAAGGTCGCGCGCCTCTGCGATACGGTGATCGTCGCCGATCAAGCCGAGTTGGCTGAGTACCAGCCGGAGACTTGCTTGAGTGCGCTGGCGCGTTTGTGCGCCGACCTCTCGCCGCGCGCCGTGCTACTCGCCGGCGACACTTACAGTCAGGAGATTGCGCCTCGCCTCGCTTACCGGCTTGGCGGCAGTGCCGTAGGCGATTGCCTAGAAGTGCAGGTTGAAGGTGACGCGTTGCGCGTCAGCCGTCAGGTCTATGGCGGTAAGGCGCAGGCCGTGATCGAACTGAAGCGCATGCCCGCGGTCGTCTGGCTGCGCGCCCGCTCGTTCGCCCCCGCCCCGGCCCGAGCCGAAGTGGGCGAGGTCACTCGCGCCGCGTTGGACATTCAAGCTGACACACGGACGCGCGTCGTCGAGCGCAAGCGCGAAGAAAAGGGCGAGGCGCGGCTCGAGGAGGCGCGCGTGATCGTCTCCGGCGGGCGCGGCATCGGCGGGCCTGAACCGTTCGAGACCGAATTGCAGCCGCTCGCCGATCTGTTGGGGGCGCAGATGGCCGCTTCGCGCGCGGCGTGCGACGCGGGCTGGGTGCCGCCGACGTGGCAGGTCGGGCAGACGGGCAAGAAGGTCACGCCGGATCTGTACCTCGCCATCGCCATCACGGGCGCGAGCCAGCACATGGCCGGCATCTCCGAGGCGAAGACTATCTCAGCGATCAACACAGACCCGGACGCGCCGATCTTCAAGCACTGCCAGTTCGGCATCGTCGAAGACTATCGCAAGGTCGTGCCGTTGCTGCGCGAGAAGCTCGCCGCACTACAGAAATGAACACCGCCGACGCCACGCGACAGATTTACTGGAACATCTCCCACATCTGGGTGATGTACCTCTTGCTTCTGCCGACGGCGGCGGTCGCCGGTTACGGCATCTATCGCCATTTCGGTCGCTGGCGACGAGGTCTGCCCGCCGCGCGCTTCGACCGCCCCGTGGAGCGCGTCCAGTTGGTCGCCAGGCACGCGCTCGCGCAGAAGCGCACGTCGCGCAACCGTTACGCGGGTCTCTTCCATCGGCTTATCACTTACGGCTTTATCATTCTCACGATCGCAACGACGGTCGTGGCGCTAGACGCAGACTTCGGCACCACCATCATGCGCGGGCGCTTCTACCTCTACTTCCAGTCGTTCGTCGTTGACCTGTTCGGCGCGCTCGTGATGCTCGGTATTGGGATGGCCGCCGCGCGGCGTTACCTCAAGCGCCCGAAGAAACTGGTTTACACGAACGAGGCGTCATTGATTCTGGCTGCGATCTTCCTGATGTGTCTGCAAGGATTTCTGATCGAAGGCTGGCGCATCGCGGCGACAAACGACCCCTGGGGCGCGTGGTCGCCGTTCGGAAACCTCATCGCGCACGCCTCGCGTTGGCTGATGAGCGTCAAGGCGATGCAGTGGGCGCACTGGGGGACTTGGTGGTTTCACCTCGTCGTGAGCTTCGCCTTCATCGCGTGGCTGCCCTACACGAAGATGATGCACGTCATCACCGCGCCCTTGAACATCTACACCGCCAACCTCGTTCCGCTGGGCGCAACGCTCAAGCATATAGACTTCGAGAAGACCGAAAGCTTCGGCGTCAACTCGCTCAGGGGTTTTACGTGGAAAGACCTGCTCGACCTGGACGCCTGCACTGAGTGCGGGCGCTGCACGGCAGTTTGTCCCGCGCACATTGTCGGCAAAGAACTCTCGCCACGCGACATCATCCTCCAACTGCGCGACCTCATGCACGAACGCCCGCGCGAAGCGTTCGGTCTCGTCCCAGCAAACGGTGTGAGGAACGGCGCGAGAGCAGTCGGCGCCGACGCTGGTCTGACACCGGCCGACCACGAGCCGACGACGGACGTCGAGGCCCGCAAGCCTTTGGCGATCATCGGTGCAGTGCCGGCGACTTCGCCCGTCTCGCTCTGGCAGTGCACGACCTGCGCCGCGTGCATGGAAGCTTGTCCGGTCTTCATCGAACAGATGCCGAAGATCGTAGACCTGCGCCGTCATCTGGTGATGGAGGAGGCCGATTTTCCCGATTCGATGCAACAAGCGATCACCTCGCTGGAAAAGCGTGGGCATCCGTTTGGCGGTACGCAGGCTACACGCGTTGATTGGGCGCAGGGACTAGGTGTCAAACACGTCAGCGAGGTGAAAGACGCCGAGGTCCTTTTGTGGGTCGGCTGCGGCGGCGCGCTCGTCGAGCGCAACCAGAGGGTGACTCGCGCGACCGCACAACTGCTGGCGCAGGCTGGAGTCAACTTTGCCATCATGGGACGTGAAGAGAAGTGTTCGGGCGATCCCGCGCGGCGCATCGGTAACGAGTTTTTGTTCGAGACGCTGGCTAAAGAAAACCTCGACAATCTGAACAAGTACAAAGTCAGGAAGATCATTACCGCCTGTCCCCACTGCTTCAATACGTTCAAGAACGAGTATCCGCGGTACGGCGGCAGGTTCGAGGTTTACCATCACAGTGAGTATCTGGCACACCTGGTTAGTGCGGGCAAGCTCAAACCGCTCGCCGAGTCGGAAAGAAAGATCACTTTCCACGACCCATGCTATCTGGGTCGGCAGAACGGCGTGTACGACGCGCCGCGTACGCTCGTGCGAATTTCGTCGCGCAAAGAACCAGCCGAGATGGCGCGCAGCCGCGAAAAGAGTTTTTGCTGCGGCGGCGGTGGGGGAATGAGCTTTATCGAAGAACCTCCCGACCAGCGCGTCAATCAAGAAAGGGCGCGTGAGGTTTTGGACACCGGGGCTGACACAGTCGCTGTTGGTTGCCCGTTCTGCATGACCATGCTCGAAGACGGCATCAACGCGCGCAAAGGCTCGCGGGACGTCTCGGTGATGGATGTTTCCGAACTTCTTTGGGAAGCAGCGAAGCCGCGCGTCGCGCTGGAGACAAACTTAAACGTCTGAAGGACCATTTATGGACTTGAATCTGACACCGATTGAACAACAGTTCCGCGATGAACTCCGCGCCTGGCTCACGACCAACGTGCCCCCCGAGTGGACGGGCGGCGGCCTCGGTGCCGAGCGCAGAGACGACTACATCAACTACTTGCGCGACTGGCAGCGCAAGCTCTACGAGGGCGGGTGGGCAGGCATCTCCTGGCCTAAAGAGTACGGCGGGCGTGGTGCATCGCTCATGGAGCAAGCTATCTTTCAAGAAGAATTGGCGCGGGCCAACGCCCCGCAGTTGATCGGCACGATCGGCCTGTCGCTGGTTGGTCCGACGATCATCGTCATGGGCACGGAAGCGCAGAAATCGCGCTACCTCGCGCCGATTCTTTCCGGCGAGGAGATTTGGTGCCAGGGATTCTCCGAGCCGAACTCAGGCAGCGACCTCGCCTCGCTCGGGACGAAAGCCATTCGCGACGGCGATGACTTCATCGTCAACGGTCAAAAGATTTGGACCAGCTTTGCGCAGTTAGCCGATTTGTGTCTGCTGCTGGTGCGCACCGACTCACAGGCGCCAAAGCACAAAGGTATCACCTGCCTGCTGGTAAACATGCGCCGCGAAGGAATCTCAGTGCGCCCCTTGCGGCAGATGTCCGGGGACTCGGGCTTTAACGAGGTGTTCTTCTCGAATGTCCGCGTGCCGGTCTCGAAGGTGCTCGGCGAAGTCAACCAGGGTTGGACCACTGCAATCACCGCCTTGATGAATGAGCGTGCCAATCTCGGAACGGGGATTCAGGTCGTCTTCAAACGTAACCTCGCGGCCCTGATCGCGCGTTCGCATACCATCGAACGCAACGGTCGGCGTGCGAGCGAGGACCCGGTCGTCAGGCAAAAGCTCGCCCAAGCCTACCTCGAGCTGGAAATCTTTCGCTTGAATACAAACCGCGCGCTGACTTCATTAAGCAAAACCGGCGTCCCGGGTCCAGAAGGCTCGATTCAGAAGCTCTACTGGAGTGAATGGAACCAGCGCTTGCAGCAGACTGCGCAGGAGATCCTCGGCCCCTACGGGCAGCTTTCCGCATTCGACAACGGTATGTGGCAGTACGGTTATCTACGCACGCGCGGCAACACGATTGAAGCAGGCACTAGTGAAATCCAACGCAACATTATCGCCGAACGCGTGCTCGGTTTACCGAAGACTTACTAAACGAAATGTCCGTTGTCAGTGGTCCGTAGTGCGGTTACCACTGACGACTGACAACTGACCACTGACAATCATGGACTTCGATCTCAGCAAACCACAGAAGCTTCTGAAGGACTCGGCGCGCGATTTTCTGACGCGCGAGTGTAACCTGGACCACGTGCGCGAGTTAATGGAAACCGATACGGCGCACGACGACAAGCTCTGGCAATCGATCGCCGACCAGGGCTGGACCGGGCTGATCATCCCTGAAGAGCACGGCGGCCTCGGCCTCGGTCTGGTGGAAATGGCGGTGGTCGCGGAGGAGATGGGGCGCGCCTGTTTGCCGGGAGCGTTTCTCTCGACGCTCACAGCCGCCGCGCTCGTTGAGCGCGCGGGCAGCGCGGAGCAGCGCCCGAAGTACCTTGAACCAATTGCGGCGGGGGAGTTGAAAGCGACGGTCGCGTTTCTCGAGGAGGGCGCGAGCTGGGAGGTAGACGAGATCAAGCTCAAGGCCACGCGCGAGGGTGGCAACTTCCAGCTTTCGGGAAGAAAACTTTTCGTGCCCGACGCCGCCATCGCAGACTTTCTGATCTGTGTGGCGCGCGACGGAGACGGTCTCGCGCTCCTGCCCGTCGAGCGTGGTGCGGAAGGTCTCCAAATAAAGGCGACGCCTTCAATGGATGCGACGCGTAAGCTCTACGAGGTAACGTTCGCTGACGTCAGTGTGGCAGAGGCGGATGTGTTCGGCGCCGACGGTAATGCACGGGGCGCGCTTGGTCAGGCGATCGAGGTTGCGACCGTGGCGCTCTGCGCTGAGATGGTGGGCGGAATGCAGTGGGTGCTCGATACGACGGTCGAGTATGCGAAGACGCGCCAGCAGTTCGGTCGCGCCATCGGCTCTTTTCAGGCCGTGCAGCACCAGTGCGCCGACATGCTGTTGATGACGGAAAGCGCACGCTCGGCCACTTACTACGGGGCGTGGGCCTTGACCGAAGGCGACCCGGCGGCGAGCGTCGCTGCCTCGATAGCCAAAGCTTACTGCTCGGACGCTTACCGTGAGGTCGGTAACCGCGGCATACAGGTGCACGGTGGCATCGGCTTCACCTGGGAGAACGACCTACAGCTTTATTACAAGCGGAGCAAATCGTCTGAGACGCTCTTCGGCGACGCCACGTTCCACCGCGAGCGCATCGCACGCATCATCGTGGACGACGATGCGGCAGCCGCGCGCGCGAGTAGAACAGGCGGCAGAGTCGGAAGCGGCGGCTGATGTCACCGCGAACGCAGCTGCTTCCGAATGACCTTTGAACAAACGAGAGACAAGAGGATGACGGCAAACATTAAAGAGCTATTCGATCTCTCCGGGCGAGTGGCGATTGTTACCGGGGGCTCGCGCGGCTTGGGCAAGGAGATGGCCGAAGGGCTGGCCGAAGCGGGCGCATCGCTTATGCTCTGCGCGCGGCGCGAGCAGTGGCTGACGCCGACCGTGGACGAGATGCGCAGGCGCGGCTTCAAGGTCGAAGGCATGATCTGCGACGTGGCGAATCAGGAACAGGTGCAGCGCGTCGTTGACAAAACAATCGAGGCTTACGGCAAGGTGGACATCCTGGTCAACAACGCCGGCGTCTCGTGGGGCGAGCGCCCGGAGCAGATGCCTTTCGATAAATGGCAGCAGGTGATTGACACCAACCTGACCGGCGCATTCCTGTTCGCGCAGGCCGCCGGGCGCGAGATGCTGAAGCGCGAGTACGGGCGGATCATCAACGTCTCGTCCGTTTCGGGCTTGCAGTCGTCCGCCGACGGACCGCACTACGTCGGGTACGCCGCGAGCAAAGCGGGGCTGTTCGGTCTGACGCGCGAGCTCGCCGCCTCCTGGGGGCGGCAGGGCATCCGCGTCAACGCCATCGCGCCAGGCTTCTTCCATTCTCGCCTCGCCGACGCCGCCATTAAGTACGCCGAACCCTCGATCAAGGCGCGCAACCCGATCGCCCGCGTCGGCGACGCAGGAGAGTTGAAAGGCGTCGCCGTGTTCCTTGCCTCCGACGCTTCGAATTACATCACCGGGCAAACTATCGTGGTGGACGGAGGGCGCACCATTGTCTAAACGAGGAAACGGCTTATGAGCAAGGCTCAAGTGCAGGAGAAAAGCGTGGTGGCAGTCTACACGGCGCGGCCCTGGCTCAACCATTACGACTACTGGGTACGTTCGCATATGAACTACCCGCGCCGACCGCTCCACGAAATCCTGCGCATCACAGCGGTCGAAGTGCCGGACCGACCCGCCACGGCCTTCCTCGGAGCGCACCTCACCTTCGGCCAGATCAAAGAACAAACGGACAAGTTTGCCACCGCCCTCGCGCGTCTCGGTATCAGGCAGAAGGATCGCGTCGGCATCATGCTGCCAAACTGCCCGCAGTACCTCGTCGCCGCCTTCGCCGTCCTGCGATTGGGCGCAACCATCGTCAACGTCAACCCGCTCTACACGCCGCGCGAGGTGCTGGTGGTCGCGCAGGATTCGGGAATGCGCAACTTGTTGACGCTCGACGCGCTCGCGCCGGCTGTACTCGCCGTGCGCGAACGGACGAAGATCGAGAACGTCATCATCACGTCCCTCGCAGAATACTCCACCGCCGCCCAGCCCGCGCCCATCGCCCCAGGCACGTTGAGGCTTGCGGATTTGCTCGCCAATGTTGACGAGCCTGACTTGCCGCGCGTCGAGATCAACCCCGACGAGGACGTGGCCGTGCTGCAATACACGGGCGGCACGACCGGCGTGCCGAAGGGCGCGATGCTGACGCACTACAACATCTTTGCCAATCTAATTCAGACCGAATCCTGGGCCCACGGCAGTTTGCGTCGAGGGGAAGACACATACCTACTGGTGATTCCGTTTTTTCACATCTATGGCTTCACGGTCGGCATGATGGAGGGAGTATGGCGCGGCGTGCAGCAGGTTCTGATTCCTCAGTACGATGTCGAGGGATTGCTGACTGCGATTCGCGATTACCGTCCAACCTATTTTCCGGCGGTGCCCACGATCTACATCTCTCTGCTCAATCACCCGAAGGCGAAGGAGTACGGTATCGACAAGGTGCGCATCTTCAACAGCGGTTCGGCCCCCCTGCCTGTCGAAGTCATCGAGCAATTCGAGCGCATCACGGGCGGTACGCTCAACGAAGGTTATGGACTCTCCGAAGCTTCGCCTGTGACCCACTCGACGCCCTCGCTGGCGCGTCGCAAGCCTGGCAGCATCGGCCTGCCCCTTCCCGACACAGAGATGAAGATCGTGGATCTTGAGACAGGTACGCGCGAGGTGGCCGTTGGCGAGGAGGGCGAACTCTGCATCGCCGGGCCGCAGGTGATGAAGGGCTACTGGAACCGGCCTGACGAAACGGCCATTGCGCTCCGCGCTGACGCGGAAGGGCGCATGTGGCTATACACGGGCGACGTCGCGCGCATGGATGAGGACGGCTACACCTACATCGTGCAGCGAAAGAAAGACATGATTATCGTTAGCGGCTTCAATGTCTATCCGTCGGAAGTCGAGAGCGTACTCTACACGCACCCGGCTGTGATCGAGGTGGCCGTAATCGGCGTCCCCGACGCTTACCGGGGCGAGGTGGTCAAGGCCTGCGTGGTCCTCAAGAGCGGCGCGACGGCGACCTCCGAGGAGCTCAAAGAGCATTGCGAGGGCGGGCTGGCGGAGTTCAAAGTGCCGCGCGAGATCGAGATTCGAGAGAGCCTCCCGAAGACGGCAGTCGGGAAGGTTCTTCATCGAGTCTTGCGAGCGGAAGAGAATCAGTCCAAGGGTTGACTACGACGACAGGTTATTAAATTTCGGGAAACGGTTTGAACCTATGCGACTGATGGAAGGCAAGGTAGTAATCATTACCGGCGCGGCGCGCGGCATTGGGCGCGCCTGCGCCGAAGCTTTCGCCGCCCACGGCGCGCGCGTTGTTCTGTCGGACATCGATGCAGAGCCCACACATGAAGCCGCCGAAACAATTAAAGGCAACGACGGCGATGCGCTCGCGGTGCCGGGTGATGTGACCAGCGCGGATTTCGCGCCCCGCCTGATTAAGGCGACGCTCGACAGCTATGGGCGGATTGACGCCATCGTCAACAACGCGGGCTACACTTGGGACGGAACCATCCACAAGATGACGGACGAGCAATGGCAGGCGATGCTCGACGTGCACCTGACCGCGCCGTTCCGCATCATCCGCGCCGCCTCGGAGTACCTGCGCGAGACGGCGAAGCGTGAAAAGGAGGCGCACGGTCGAGCATCCGCGCGCAAGATCGTTAATGTTAGCTCGACCACCGGGACGCGCGGCAACGCAGGGCAGGTGAACTACGCCGCGGGCAAAGCCGGGATCATCGGCGTGACGAAGACGTTGGCCAGAGAGTGGGGCCAGTTCAACATTCAGGTTAACGCCGTCGCCTTTGGCTTTATCGAGACCAGGTTGACGCGAGCCAAAGAAGAAGGCGAACGGATCACGCGCGAATCGGCGGACATTGCGCTCGGCATCCCACGGGCGAACCGCGAGATCGCTTTCAGAACGATTCCGATGGGTCGCGGCGGCACTCCCGAAGAAGCGGCGGGCGCGGTGCTCTTTTTCTCGTCGCCGCTTTCAGATTACGTTTCGGGGCAGGTGCTGGAAGTAACTGGCGGGATTTAGTCGACGCACTTCTTTTTTGAAGAAGAGTCGAATCAGCAATTCACCCTACGGCATCGTGACTACGGGCGGCGGCGCGCAGAGTGCCGCAACCATTTCAAGAACCTGCAGAATTAGAGGACCCTTCGGGTGCCTATCACACACATCGAAAGCATCGCCAAGCTGCGCGACCACGTCGGGCGAGACGTCGCCGTCAGCGACTGGCTCGAGGTTTCGCAAGAGCGCATCAACCAGTTTGCAGAAGCGACTGACGACAGGCAGTGGATTCACGTTGACGCGGAGCGTGCCGCTCGCGAATCGCCGTTCAAAGAAACAATCGCGCACGGATTTTTGGCGCTCTCGCTGTTGAGCGAGCTCAGCAAGCGCGCGATGTCGGTCGGCGGAGTGCGAATGGGAATCAACTACGGGCTGAACCGCGTCCGGTTCGTGCGCCCAGTGCCCGCCGGGTCGCGCATTCGCGGGCGCTTCACATTGGTGGCGCTGGAAGAGATTAAAGGCGGCGTGCAGGCGACGTGGGGCGTGACGGTCGAGCGCGACGGCGGGGACAAGCCCTGCTGCGTGGCGGAGTGGCTGGTGCGCTATTACGAGTGAGCAAGCGAGAGAAATGATCGCGCACCGATTACTTGCAGCAAGGAGCAACATTGATGATGGACCAAGCAAAGAAACTGCTCGTCTCATTTGAAGACGGCATCAAGCGCATCACCATTAACCGCCCCGAAAGGCGCAACTCCGTCGACGGCGAGACGGTGCAGTTGCTCCTCGCCGCAATGAAGCAATCATCGGAGGACGGCACGCGGGTTGTGATTCTCACCGGCGCAGGCGAATCGTTTTGTGCCGGTGCGGATTTGGCGGCGACGAGCGAGCGCGACATTGCAAACTTCGATGTCACCAAGTCGCTGCGCGAGAGCGTCAATCCGACTATCCTTGCGATGCGCGCCCTGCCCGTCCCTATCATCGCGCGCGTTCACGGTCATGCCGTCGGAGTGGGCAGCAACTACGCGCTCGCCTGCGATCTAATCGTCGCGTCTGAGCAGGCGCTCTTCGGTCAGGTCTTCGTCCGAGTAGGCTTGATGCCGGATGGTGGAGGCACTTTTTTCCTGCCCCGACTGGTTGGGTATCACAAGGCGTTCGAGTTGATGGCTACCGGCGACATCATCGCCGCGCAAGAGGCCCGCCAACTCGGTATCGTCAACCGAGTCGTGCCCTTCGCGGAACTTGACGCGACGGTGGATAAACTCGCTTCACGCTTCGCCGAAGCGCCGCGCGTGGCCATCGAAAAAATCAAAGCGGGGCTTAACAACAGCGCGCAGTCAGACCTCGCCAGTGCGCTCGATTTTGAAGCGGTCAATCAAGACGCCTGCTTCCACTCACTGGACTTCATCGAAGGGGTCACCGCTTTCCTGGAAAAGCGCAAAGCGGTGTTTGGCAAGGATGCCTGAGCGGGAAGGGGCTGCGAGCATAAATGGAAAACGAATTATGAGCGACACCGGGAAAGAAGCGCGCACGCGCACGATCAGTTGGGAGGACCCGCGCGCTCTGGCAGAGGCCGGACGGGGTTTATCAGGTCTTGAATACTTGCGAAAGATCGTCGCGGGCGAACTCCCGCGCCCACCTATAGGTGCGTTGATGAACTTCAACATCACTGACCTGAGCGAAGGCCGGGCAGTCTTTATCGTCGAACCCGCCGAGTATCATTACAACCCGATTGGTGTCGTTCACGGCGGGTTAGCCGCGACGCTGCTCGATTCTGCGATGGGGTGCGCCGTCCATTCGACGCTGCCCGCGGGCGGGGGCTACACAACCCTTGAGATCAAAGTCAACTACGTCCGTCCAATGACGGTGGAGACGGGGCGCGTGCGCTGCGAGGCGAAGGTGATCCATGTCGGCGGTCGTGCCGCCTCGGCCGAAGGTAGAGTCGTGGATGAAAGCGGGAAGCTTTACGCACATGGCACGACCACGTGCATGATTTTTCGTTCATAAATCGAAACGCAGGGTTGCGCTCGAGCAGGATGCTGGAAAAGGCAAATCAGGCACAGAGGCACTGAAAAATGCCAATAGAAATAATTGGCAATGCTAACAAAATGGTCTCCTTCCAGGTTTTGGTCTCTGTGGCTAAGATCCGTTTTTCATCAGCCCGCTTGTGGGTGACTGATAGGTTAAGGAATGAGTGACGCACTCCGTAGAGTGAAAAAACTCTCTCCCTCGCACGGCGAGGCGCCTGATTCGTCGGATACGAGGCCGGTGCGCGAGAGCGAGCAACTTGACTGGGGTGCACTAGCCAATTATTTACGCGAGAAACTGACTACGATTATAGGTCCACGGTTCGCCGCCGCCGCACCAATGACCGTCGAACAGTTTCCCGGCGGCCACTCGAACCTAACCTACCTGCTCCGCTGTGGCGATCAGGAGTTCGTGATGCGCCGGCCGCCGTTCGGGCCTGTGCCTCCCACGGCCCACGACATGGCGCGCGAATATCGGATTCTCGAAGCGGTGCATCCGGTGTTCTCGCTCGCGCCGCAACCGTTTGTACTCTGTGAAGACGCGAGCGTCATTGGTTCAATCTTTTACATCATGGAGCGACGACATGGGCTGGTGGTGCGCTCCGATGAGCCGCCCGAACTGGCCGACCGTCCCGAGGCGCGTCGCCGAGCGAGCAAAGCTATGGTGGACGCGCTCGCCGACCTCCACACTGTTGACATCGAAGCGTACGGACTCGTCGCTCTTGGTAAGCCCGTCGGATTCGTCGATCGACAGGTGCGCGGGTGGAGCGAGCGCTGGAAGGGGTCGCAGACGAGCGAGCTGCCAGAGATGGACATGCTCGCCGCGTGGCTGGCCGAGCGCCTGCCGCCCGACCCGCCGAGGCCGACGCTTGTGCACGGGGACTTCAAGCTCGACAACGTGATGCTCGACGAGCGCGATTTGGGGCGCGTCGTCGCCGTCTTCGACTGGGAGATGAGCGCCGTCGGCGACCCGCTCGTAGACCTGGGGATCCTGCTCGCCTATTGGGTGCATGTCTCTACGGCGCCCCAACGCGACGCGGTGGCTTTCGTCACGAACCAGCCCGGCTGGTTCACGCGGGCAGAGATCCTTGAACGCTATGGCGGGGCGACGGGACGCGATCTGCGGAACATCGCCTTCTACGAAGTGTTCGCCGTCTTCAAGCTGGCCGTCGTGCTGCAACAGATTTTTTACCGCTACCATCGCGGGCAGACCGACGACGCGCGCTTCGCGGACCTCGACAAGCGCGTCGCATGGCTGGCGCAGACCGCCGCGGCGCTCGCCGGAAAAGCCTGACCGTTACACGTGATGAAAATTAACGCCGCCATCTTGTGGGAGCAGGGCGCACCGCTCTCAGTTGAAGAAGCCGAACTTGAAGCGCCGCATACGGGCGAGGTGCTGGTCGAAGTGAAGGCTGCCGGAGTCTGTCAGAGCGACCTGCACCCGGCGCGCGGCGACTGGCCCGCGCGCACGCCGCTCGTACTCGGGCATGAGGGCGCTGGCATTGTGCGCGAAGTGGGCGAAGGCGTCACACGGGTGCGGGAGGGCGATCACATCGTTTTTTGCTGGGCGCCCGCGTGCGGCGTCTGCCCGCCGTGCCTCGAAGGTCATCCCGTGCTGTGCGACCGTCTCGAGCGCACGACGTACCGCAACCGCCTGCCTGCGGGTGGCTCGCGGTTGCGTGCTCGCGGGCAAGACGTGGCACATTTCAACGGCACGGCCTGCTTCGCGGATTTCGCCGTAGTGGCCGAAGAGGGCGCGATCCCCGTTGCAGCGGATGTTCCGTTCGAGGTGCTGGCGACGTTGGGCTGCGCGGTCGTGACCGGCATCGGCGCGGTAACGAATGCCGCGCGCGTTGAGAGGGCTGCGCGCGTAGCAGTGATCGGCGTGGGAGGCGTCGGGCTGAACGTCGTGCAGGGGGCGATGCTAGCCGGGTGCGAAAAGATTATCGCCGTGGACACGCGACCCAGGCCGCTTAACCTCGCGCGCGACTTCGGCGCTACCGACACGATTGAGGCGGGGGCGGGGAATGTCGCAAAGGAGGTTCGCGCTCTGACTGATCGACGGGGAGCGGATTATGTTTTCGACACGGTCGGAACACCCGCGACTATTTCGCAAGCGCTTGAGTCCGCGCGCAAAGGCGGCGCAGTCGTGCTGACTGGTCTGTCGCGGACAGATGCGCTCGCCTCGATCCCTACCTTCCCTTTCGTGATGCAGGAGAAGCGCCTGATCGGCTCGCTCTACGGTTCGGGGCGTCCGCTGATGGACATCCCTCACCTGGTCACGCTATATCAGGCAGATAAACTGAAGCTCCGCGAACTTGTCACTCGCACCTACCATCTCGACGCCATCAACGACGCCCTGGCAGCGCTGGCGGCCGGCGAAGGTGCGCGCGGAATCATCCGTTGGTGACACGGTCGCGCTGGCTTGTTTCGTTATCCTTCAACAGCAGAACTAAGCCACCAGGTCTTCAATCGACAAGCAGCACTTTGCCGCTGCGTCCAGGTCGCTCGGCGTGCTCGACGGCGGCGAGCACGTCGGCGAGAGGATATTCGGCTTCGACCGGCGGCACTATTTCGTTGGCCGCCATCGACCGCAGCAACTGACTGGTGACCGCCTGCTGCTGTTCGGGCGGGGCGGTGCGCAGCCACTGGCTGAGCCAAAAACCGCGGATGGTAGCGGTGTTGAAAATCATGCGCCCGCCATCAATCGGCATCGGCTCCATTGAGAGCGAACCGTAGAGGAGCAACACACCGCCGCGCCCTAAAGCCTGAAATACTGCTGCCCCCGTCTGGCCGCCAACCGGGTCAATGGCTTTGGTGAGTCCCGCCTTTCCCGTGATTTCTTTAACGCGCTCGACGATGTCTTCATCGCCGGAGCAGATGATCTCATCCGCGCCGAGCGTTCTTAATTCTTCAACTTGTTCACGTCGCCGCACGACGTTAATCGTCTTGAAGCCGCGCAGGCGCGCGATCTGTAACACAACCCGCCCGAGCGTCGAGCCAGCCGCTGTTTGCAAAAGCCACTCGCCGGGCTTGAGCGCCAACTCTTCCATGGTCATGATCCATGCCGTCAGAGGATTGACGACGAACTGCGCCGCCGTTTGATCGCTGACGCCGTCAGGGACGGGGATGAGTTGCGCGCTCGCGGCCAGAATGTATTCCTGCCACGTGCCCTGCACGCCGAGCGGTATCACACGCTGACCGGCGCGAAGATGTTTCACCCCGTCACCGACGGCCGCCACCTCTCCCATGCCTTCGAGACCGGGCGTTGCGGGTAGGTTCGGCAGCGAGCCGTAGAGGCCGCGCACGGTGAGCAAATCGGAAGGATTGATCGAGCGAGCGCGCAATCGCACCAGTACCTGATTCTCTCCTGGCTCCGGTTGCGGCAAGTCCTCGACGCGCAACACATCTGCGGGGTCGCCAAACTCGCAAAATCTTACGCTTCGCATCATTTTTTCTCCACGATGGAAATTAATCAAAGAATCTGTCGAACGCAGACATCACAGGCGCTGGGTGAACGATTTAGGTCGAGCCCGCCGGCACGCGTGCGGAAGTGTTTCGGTCTGTTCACCTCATTTATGCGATAACGCCCCGACGGGTCTGCACCCCCACGTTATCGAGAAATGACAGGATTGCGTCACAGGCTGCCTCGGGCTGATCGGTCATGAACCTGTGGCCGGCGCGCGGTATCATGACGACCTTGGCGTTTGCAATGAGATGTTCGAGTATTCTGCCATTCTCAGGTGGAATCAGTTGATCGCTCTCACCATGGATGATGAGCACGGGCGCGTCGAGTCTACTCAACCGGCTGTGTGATCCTGCCCACGACGCGATGCCTTGAAGCTGCGCTATATAGCTCTTTCGTTGTAGAGAGGTACGAAGGCTGGCCGCAAGGTCCTCCTCGATGCGCGCTGGTAGAGTTGACGGGTCGTAAATGTAAGGAGCTATCATCCAAAACCCTTCCTCGGGCGTCTTCACCCCTCTCGCCTCAAGCGCCACCAGGACCTCAGGAGCCGCCCGCACGGCCTCTTTTCCCCCACAGGCTGTGCCAGCGAGAATTAATGCCCGGACTCTTCCGGGATAGTTTAGCGCAAGCTCCTGAGCGATGAAGCCGCCCATCGAGAATCCGAGCACATGGGCTGAGCCTACACCAGCGGCGTCCATGACTGCTGCTGCATCGCTCGCCATCGTCGTGATTGAGTACGGTCCTGGGGGTGCATCGCTGCGCCCGACGCCACGATTGTCGAAGAGTATCGTTCGGTAATGTGCCGAAAGCATCGGCACGAGGCGATACCACAGATCGGACGTGGACCCCAGCCCCATGATCAGCAGGAGCGGCTGACCCGCACCACGTTCATCCCAATAAATCTTCGTCCCTTCATTCTCGGCATATGGCATGAATGAGTCCCCTTTGAAATCACGTGAGATTATTGAATGACAAGTAAACAAAAAAAGAGAGATGGGCCGAAGAAGTCAACCTAAGATTGAGCCACACACCCTGTCTCTGATGTCTCGCCGCCGAGCGCAGCACGCAGCGCGTGAGGAATCTCCGTCGGCTTACCGTTCTGCAACACCACGACGGTCATCGTCCCTTCAATCACCAACTCTTCATCGGCGTCGAAGACTTGATAGTCGTAGCGGATCGAGCTACGTCCCAAGTTGCCGACCGTGAGCCGAAGGCGGAAGAGGGCGTCGAGCGCGAGCACGCGGAGGAATCGGCACTCAACATGTACGCGCGGGAAATCGTAATTCCTGCGCCGGACATCCATCGGCCATTCGATGCCACGCAACAGTTCGCTCTCAGCCTCTTCGATGATCTCAAAGATGCGCGGGAAATGCAGACGCCCGGCGGCATCTGCGTCAGCCCAACGTAGACGGCGGTTGAATTCTATGAAAGCAGGAGCCATGTGTTCGTCATTTCTTGTTCGGCGAGGAAGCGTGTCGTCTCGCCCGGAGAAATTCCAACTGGTCGTGATTTCAGTTCGTTAAAGAGAAGGAGAGCCTCATTGAATAGAGGCTCTCCCTTGAAAACTTCAGACCTCAGGCCGGTCGCTTAGAAGCTAAGGCGCACGCCGAACTGCAGTTGCCGCTTAGGAAACGCCGAAGTAAAGCCCAACGGCTGGCTGGGAGAGAGAGAGCTATTGCCCCGCAGGTTAAAAGGTGGGGCGATGACCCCCACGACATTGTTGACGCTCGCGAAGTTCGTCCGGTTGAAGAGGTTGAATCCCTCTGCGATGATTTGCAGCGCGGCCTTCTCGTTCAGTTTGATCCGGCGCGCCAGGCGCAGGTCGACGTCGAAGTAGTTCGGACCAATCCCGGTGTTGCGCCCGGCTCCCGGCGGACGGTCTGTGGTCGAGTGCCGGTCGTTATTGACGTTAGTCCCAGCCAGCAGATTGAAAGGATGGGGACTGTTGTAGCGAATAATCGGGGACAGTTGGAAGCCTGAAAGGATCCGATTCTTCCAGGGGCTCTCCAGCACGCCTGCGATCACTATCTTGTGCCGCTGATCGAACGTAGAAAGCGCGCGTTCGCAACTCAGGCAGGTCTGATCATTCGGTCCGTAGTCACTGTTGAAATCGGTTACCTCGTCAATGGCTTTACTGTAGGTGTAATTCCCGAACATGGTGACGCGATTACTGAAGCGCTTCCTGATTTCGAAAATGCCACCACGGTAAAGAGCGACTCCCGCTGACGAATACTGGTCGCTCTGGAGCAGCAACGGATTCACAAAGCAGTTGACGATGTTTGCGCCAGCACACGGGAACCCCGCACTCGTACTCCACTGCCGAATCGGAATGCCTGCGGGTCCGGCGGGCACAAACGGCGCCGGCTTCAGGTTGACATCGATAGCCACAGGGAGTCTCAGTGTATGAACGTAAATGAAACTCCCGGAAATGGACAGGCCCTTGGCAATCTCACGTTCAATTCCAAATTCACCCTGCAGTGAATAGGGGTTCTGGTAGCCAGGCTGGCCGCTGAAGATTACGCTCAGCGGCGGTGTCGGGCCAGTGTGAGTAATCGCGATGCCGAACTGGGCTAGATCGGCCGGTGTGATACAAGCAGCGTTCCCCGGCGACGGGGTTGTGCACTGGACTTTTCCTTGCGCAAACAGCGTCTGGAAGATCGCCGCCGAAGTAAGGCTTGGGGGGCTCCCCGGAACTCCGGTAAGCGGCACGAACACCTGAGCAATCTGGCGGAAACCATTGACAACGCCCAGACTCTGGACCACGTTGGGAATCTGCGCATAAACTGGCGAGTAGAAGATTCCATACCCTCCGCGAACCGCGGTCTTGTGGTCTTTGAAAGGGTCCCAGGCAAACGAAACACGGGGAGCAAAATTGTCCTTATCGGTACTTAAGTTACCGTATTGCTGGTCCAGCTCGTACCGGAGGCCGAAGTTAAAAGTCAGGTTTGGCCGGATGGCCCATGAGTCCTGCCCGTAAAAGGCGGCAAACGGCCGGTTGGAAACGTAGACGGGATTGTCAAAGCCCTGTTGGTAGAACTGGGGCAAACCCAAAGAGACTGATTGAAGCGAGTTAAGCACTGCAGGACTTACTCCTGTAAGTCCGCAAGCAGCCGGCACCTGCAGGCACGGGCTTAGTAAGCCACCAGGGAGACTCCCAAAAACAAATCGTCCGGGAAAGAAGGTGTGGGACTCAGTATGGTTGCCACGAATCAGCCCGTAGCCGCCAAACTTCATTGTGTGGTGACCGCGGGTCATGGTGAGGTTGTCGGCAAATTCGTAGCGGCGCGTGATCGTTAGGTTGGGTAGAAAGATTTGAGTTCCCAAATTCGCAAAGCCAGGGATATCAAGTCCTACCTCTCCGGGCGCATTGGGAATCACATTGAAGTCGTTGTAACTCCACTGCGCGCGGGCTTCGTTCGAGGTGGTCGGGCTGAAGAAGTGGAACCAGGAACCCTGAAGCGTACTGTCGTATGTGTGGACTGAACTGCCCCGCGAAAAGCCTGTCAGCGATTGCACATCCGGATTTTCCTCCAGGTCGTGCACGTAGCTGTAGCGGAGAAAAACCTGGTTCTTGTCACTGGATCGGTGATCGAAGCGGCCGGACACTTGGTATTCTCGCGTGTTGAAATTAAACAGTCCTCCGTTATTCTCAAACTGGTTCACGAGGAAACTGTTCCGCGGACTGGTGGCCGGGTTGATGGTCAAAATGTTCTGGAGAATGCCCGCGCAAGTAGCGGCAGGTATGGCTGGTTGGCCGGTCAGACAAGGTACGGGGGTGGCGCCCAGGGCCGTTAGCCCGTTGAGTATTGCCACTTGATTATTCGTCGGATCACTCTGGGGACGAAAGATGTTTGTATTCGTCAGCAGGGGCACCGCATTCTGCGCATTCTGCCTCAAGACCTCGAAAGCAAGGAACACAAAGGTCTTGTCTTTCTTGATCGGGAACCCCGCTGTTGCGCCGAATTGCTGGCGATTCAAAGAATCCTTAACGGGCACGCCTTGAAGATCGGCGCTGGCGGGATTGAACGTTTGCCCTGGTTGCAACGCCTGGCTGAACGAAAATGGGTTGCGTGCATCCAAGCCCGTAAAACGGAAAAAGCCATATGCGCTGCCATGCAGGTCGTTGGTGCCGGACTTTGATACAATGTTTATAGATGCGCCGTTCGCTCCACCCAACTCGGCCGTATAGTTGCTTCGGTTGACCTGGAATTCCTGCACAGCATCCTGGCTCAGGTTGGGTCTGACACCGCCGGCGTCGTCGTTGAACTCGCCGCCGTCGACAGTCACACTGTTACCCCTGCCATTGCTGCCATAGAATGAAAGTCCGCTTTGCGGCGTCTGTTTGACGCGGAAATCCTGGTCACTAGCCACCCTGGTGGAATCAGAGACTCCAGGCATCAGCAATGTGTAGGTTAGATAATCACGGCGGTTGATGGGCAAGTCACGAATGTATTTCTCTTCGATCGTATTCGCCTGCCCAGCTCTTTCCGTTTCAACTACGGGCCCTTCACTGGTCACGTCGACAACACCCGCTAATCCAGCCACCTTCAACTGAAAATCCGCTAAGACCGTCTCGCCTATAGTGACGGTGACACCCTTTCGAACCGCGGTATCGAAACCATGGAGTTCGGCGCTTACGTCGTAAGCGGCGGGCGGCAGGTTTGTTACTCGATACTGACCTGTGTCATCGGTCATCGCTGCGCGCCGCAAACCCGTCTGTGTTCCCACCACGGCCACTGCGACGTTTGGCAGGAGGGCGCCATTGGGATCTGTTACAGTTCCTTTGATGTCCCCTGAAGAGCCTACACCCTGCGCGTGAGCCCCGCCCTGTAGCAGCAGGCACAACAAGCCAGACCCGAGTAAGCTGATGAGTTTTTTCATAGGTCCCTCCTTCGAGCGTTCTCCGAGAAAGTGGGATCGCGATTACCTTGACCTTCGGTCGACTGCCGGAAGTTAATGAAATCGATCGACCAGCTAAAAGAAAATTGACAAAGTCCACCAGGGAAGTATGATGGCTACCGAACGGTCGGTAAAGTAGTATCAGGGTCGGGAAATGTCAAGCTTTATTTAGCCATTTAACTGTTGTAAGGGCGAGATGTTTAGAATCGAAACCTGAATGAATGTTCACCGATCACATGCCCGGTTTGCCCTGTGGGTCTTGTTTGCCATCAACGCGCTTAACTTCTTCGACCGGCAAATTCTCGGCGCCGTCGGTGAGCTAATTCGAAGAGAATGGATGTTAAGCGATGGCGCGCTCGGGGCACTCGGCACGGCCTTCACTTTGCTCTACGCCTTTGTCGGCGTGCCCTTCGGTCGTCTGACCGACAGGACAAAGCGCACGTGGCTGCTCTCCATCGGAGTATTCGTCTGGAGTCTAATGACGGCGGTGTCCGGCGCTGCGCTGAGTTTCTGGCAGCTTTTTGCTGCCCGTCTCGGCGTAGGCGTTGGCGAGGCGTCGTGCGCTCCGGCTGCTACGTCGCTGATCGGCGATCTTTTTCCCGCGATCCGGCGAGCTATGGCCCTCTCGATTTTCATGCTGGGTTTGCCCGTCGGCATCGCCTTGAGCTTCGCCCTTAGCGGGACCATTGCCCGCTCCTACGGCTGGCGGCCGGCGTTTTACGTTGCAGGCATTCCAGGGCTGCTCTGCGCATTGATCGTCCTTTTCATCCGAGAGCCGAGACGCGGCGCGACCGAAGCCCACAAGATTGGAGGGCGCCAGCGTGAAGGCTCGCCTTACCGCTTGGTGCTCTCAACTCCGACGATGCGCTGGTTGATCATTTCGGGCGCGTTACACAACTTCAACATGTATGCTATCGGCGCGTTCATTACTCCGTTTCTAATGCGCTATCACGGTGCCGACATCCGCAACGCCAATTTCGTTTCGATGGTCGTCTACGGACTATTTGGCGCGCCGGGTTTGATTCTTGGTGGCCTCGTAGGCGATGCCGTCATGAAACGGCAAGCGAATGGACGTTTGCTCGTCGGCTCTCTGGCAATTCTCGGCTCAGTGCCATTCATCTTCCTCGCGCTCGGGAGGACGGGTGGTGACATTCTCGGATTTATGATTCTGATGGGAGCCGGGTGCGCGCTGATGTATGCCTACTACTCCACAGTGTATTCGACAATCCAAGATGTGATCGAGCCCAGCTTGCGAGGTACGGCGATGGCGCTCTATTTCTTGGCGATGTATGTCCTTGGCGCGTCGCTCGGGCCGTACGGGACGGGACTTGTGAGCGACTTCTACACCACTCGCGCGGCCAGCGCGGCGGGGATGACAAGTCTGACGCAGCAGGCGCTCGAACCTTTTCGCGCCGCAGGGCTGCACTCTGCGATGTACATCATTCCCGCACTCGGCGTGCTACTGACTTTGGTCTTGTTCGCCGCTTCGCGCACCGTCACTAAAGACATGGAGAAATTGCAGCACTGGATGTGCGAGTCCACCGCCGCAGATGGGCTGGCCGAATCGGCAGAGTTCGAAGCGGCGGAGGCGAGCGCGCTAAATTGACGTTTCTTCTTCGTAGATGAGCTTTGGGGCACGCTGCGGACTGAGCTTGCAACAGGATACGCCGCCGGACTTTTGGTGATCGTGCGCTAAGGTCAAAATGTGAAGAGACTGGTGGCGACCAGCAAAACTAATCAGCTTCTCGGGAGAGAAAAACGATGCACTTCGATTTTTCGGAGAGAGCGAAAGATTTTCAGAAGCGCCTTACTGCGTACATGGAAGAACACATTTATCCGAATGAACAACGGTTGTGCGACGAGATTGAGCGCGACCGATGGTTGCCCGCACGGGTAATCGAAGAGCTTAAGCCTCACGCGCGGGCCGCGGGTTTGTGGAACCTGTTTTTGCCGGATGACGAACAGGGTGCAGGTTTGTCGAATCTCGAATATGCACCGCTGTGCGAGATCATGGGCCGCAGCCCGATGGCGCCCGAAGTGTTCAACTGTTCCGCTCCGGACACCGGCAACATGGAAGTGCTCGCTCGTTACGGTACACCGGAGCAGAAAGAGCGCTGGTTGAAGCTGCTGCTCGCCGGTGAAATCCGTTCGTGTTTCGCCATGACCGAACCCGCGGTAGCCTCATCAGATGCGACGAACATCGAGGCGAGCATTATTCGGGACGGCGACGAGTATGTTATCGACGGCCGGAAGTGGTGGGCTTCGGGCGCTGGGGACCCGCGCTGCAAGATCGCCATCTTCATGGGCAAGACGGATCCCTCAGCTCCGCTGCATAGACAGCAGTCCATGATCCTGGTGCCGATGGACGCGCCTGGAGTGAAGATCGAACGGTTACTAACAGTGTTCGGCTACGACCATGCGCCGCACGGCCATGCCGAGATCACGTTTGAAAATGTTCGGGTTCCGGTCTCAAATATTCTGCTCGGCGAGGGACGCGGATTCGAGATTGCGCAGGGCCGGCTGGGGCCGGGTCGCATCCATCACTGCATGCGGTGCATCGGCGTCGCTGAGCGAGCACTCGAGACAATGTGCAAACGCGTGCAAGCGCGCGTGGCTTTCGGCAAGCCGCTCGCCGAGCAGGGTACCATCCGTGCCGACATCGCGACCTCGCGCATGGAGATCGAACAAGCTCGCCTGTTGACGCTGAAAGCCGCCTATATGATGGACACGGTGGGAAACAAGGCGGCGCGAGCCGAGATCGCGATGATCAAAGTTGTCGCTCCGAACGTGGCCCTGCGAGTGCTGGATCGAGCTATCCAAGCGCATGGAGGCGCCGGCGTTTCGCAAGACACGTTTCTTGCTGGCTCCTGGGCCAATGTGCGAACGCTGCGATTAGCCGACGGCCCGGACGAAGTGCACACCGAGGCGATCGCCAAATTCGAACTCGCGAAATGGGGAAGCCCCTGACGCCGTCAGCGCCCAATTGATTCGCCCGCCGATTCTACTGCCTAACCTTCTGTTTCGGGACGAGTAGTATCGGGGCCAGATTCAAACCAGAAGACCAGTAGATTATTAATCCGATAGCCAATGGCTTGCTTGCCAGATTACGGGCCATTTCAGCGTCTTCAACCCAGGGAACAATTTCAATTCGCTTAATCCTAGTAGACTCTTCCTTGACTGAGCTGCCTGCGGACGAATGTTGTCTATTTGATGGTTCAGAAGCGATAGCAGCCAGTTGACTAGCTGACAATGCGGTGGACAGAAGCCTTAGTGCCCATGAATCAGCCCAGAACTTGGTTTACCGATTCCAGTGTCCTTTCATATGTGCAGGATTTCCGACGTGTATTGAGCAGAGGACCATGGGAGTTTCGACCCCAAGGGCCGCACTGAAATGCCGTATTTGATGGGTCTCCGAGCTCCGGAGCATGGGGGTCACAGAACCAGGCGCCGACTATACGGCTGCTTTGGCCAAGAAAATCGAGCAAACGATGGAGGTGGTTGCCTTCTATCAGGAGCAATTCTGCGAATGCTCATCGAAGGAGGAGGCAAGGTTGTAACCCGTGAGAAAATAAGAAAAAGGCTTTGGCCAAATGACACCATCGTCGATTTTGACCATAGCATCAATGTGGCTATCGGGATTCTCCGGCGAACCTTCGGCGACTCTGCGGACCATCCTCAATATATTGAGACGCTTGCGCGCCGCGGATATCGGCTCATCGTCCCGGTCGAATGGCAGGAGAGCACGGCGGACATCTCAAAGGTAGATCTGCAAACCTCGGCACCCCTTCCGGCAAATCGTAGTGGTGGACTTACCGGCAAACGCATTTCCGGTTATCGCGTTCTGGAAGTCTTGGGTGGGGGAGGAATGGGAGTGGTGTATAGGGCTGAGGATCTGAAACTCGCCCGTCCCGTCGCTCTCAAATTTCTTCCCGAGGAAGTAGCGGAACAAAAGGCGGCGATTCCGAGATTTGAACGCGAGGCGCAAACCGCCTCAGCGCTCAACCATCCCAACATTTGCACGATCTACGGAATCGAGGAGTATCAGGGCAAGCCGTTCATCGTGATGGAATTGCTCGAGGGAGAAGCTCTTTCCACCCGCCTGGCTCAGTCGCACGGCCCACTTGGGCTCACCACGGTGTTAGAGATTGCCATTCAAGTTTGCAGCGGACTACAGGCGGCTCATGCCAAGGGCATCATTCATCGCGACGTTAAGCCGGCCAACATCTTCTTGACCAAGGATGGGTCGGCAAAAATACTCGATTTCGGGCTGGCCAAGTTGGCTTCTCCGGAAGAAGAACAACTAGCTACGACGGAAGACACGTCACTCCCTTTGTCGAGAAACTCGCAAGAGTCGGCCCAGCAATCATCTCTCCATCTCCCCAGTCTCACCGCAAGCGGAACCGCCTTAGGAACATTCGCCTACATGTCCCCAGAGCAGATCCGAAAAGAAAAACTAGGCTGCTGTACGGACCTGTTTTCCTTCGGATTGGTTCTATTCGAGATGGCTACGGGACGTCGAGCTTTCCCGGGAGAATCTATCGAGGTTGTTCATGAGGCGATTCTCCAGCAGATACCACCTTCAGCCCGGGTTTTGAACTCTGCGGTGCCGCGCCGACTCAACACCATCATCTGCAAAGCCCTGGAGAAGGATCAAGTACGCCGATATCAGTCCGCGGCCGAGATGCGCAAGGACCTCCTGCAAGTCCAGAAAGAACTGCATCCCGGCGTTCATTCGGCACGAAGTTGGTTGGGCATCGCTGCAGCGATCCTGGTGCTATTTACTGGCGCTGCGCTTTACTGGCGTTTCCAGAATAGGATTACGCTTTCTTCCTCAGACACCCTCGTTCTTGCCGACATGAATAATCAAACCGGCGATGCTGCTTTGGGTGACGGCATGAACCTGGCTCTGCAAGTCGCTTTGCAGCAAACTCCATATCTCAGTCTCCTGGGCGGCGACAAAGTCCATGAGACTCTTCGGCGGCTTCAGCTGAGCGCAGATACAAGGATCACACCGGAAGTTGCTGTGCAGGTCTGCCGGAAAACGAATAGTCGCGCCGTCATTTCCGCTTCCATTGGCGACGCGGGCAATCGTTTCCAAATCAGCTTGAGCGCAATTGACTGCCAATCCGGCAAAACTATAAAGCAAGTAGTTCAGGAAGCGACAACTCGCGAAGACATTGTTCGATCTTTAGGTTTGTCTGCTTTCCAACTCCGCGCAGAGTTGGGCGAATCGAGAGACTCCGTGCGCAGGTTTAATCAACCTCTTGATCGAGCGACTAGTTCTTCACCGGATGCTCTACAATTCCTTGCCTTAGGCACGCTTCAGCGTGATTACTAAGCCACTGATTCCCGCTGCCCTCAGCTGACACGATCGCAAATCTCAAACAGCAATTGGCTGACATTGAATGGATCAAAACTGAGTTACGAATTCGTCTTGAGGAACTGGATGAAGAATTGAAACCGGAAAACATCGAGATCGCAGTTGCAGGAGTCGGATCGATACACCCGGAAGAGCTGCGCGAGCACCGGCGCAAACTGCTCACGATTGAACGAGATGGAATACAGACACAATTTGACCTACTTGAGGAGAACCGCGCGCGCATCAAAGCCGCAATTGCTGCGGCAGAATTCGCTGCATATTTGAAATACGCGCTGCCTTCACCAACACCATCTCCCGCAACGTCGCCATCCAGTGGGGGTGCTGATTCGCTGGCTAGCGCGGCCAAAAAGTCCTGATCCGATCTTCGAGGAAATGAAACGGTACGTATTCCGCCTGTCGTCCCGCACGCCTGAGTTCTTCCACCATTCGCAGTCCGCCGTCAGCATTATAACTGTGAACCATAATGGTAGCAGCGCGTTGCAAATCCGGTTGCGAGGCGAGGAACGAGGCGATTGCGTAACCTGTGCGTTCGTCGTCAAGTGTTGAAGAGTTGTAATGCTCAGGCATCAGGTCGTGATCGAGAAAGATAGCGTCATAACGTTCCGAAGCGAGCAACTCCTTGGCCCGTTCGACATCCATCGCGACATCCAGGGCATCACCCTTAAAACGTTTTGCAAACCATTCGCACCGTCGCTCATCGTCTTCCAGGAGAAGCACGCGAATAGGATGACGCTCGGACGCCGGTCGCGCCAGACCCAACTTATTCATCAAATTACCAATGAAACCCATCGTCGTACAGCCTTAACGAACATTGTTTAGCCAGCGACGCTGGAAAATGCAAGCCAAGAGAATGGGCGATTCGAAAATGATCGAGCTTTCATGGATTTCACTGGCCTCGCGAAAAAATAACAAGCAGGGCCTTCGCAAATCGCCACGTGCCCGAAACCGTGGTGATATAATCTCGCGCAGTAATTGTATTTGGTGCGCGCTGCTTTTCTCCGTCAATCTTCATGACCATTGAATCCGGAAAAAAAACGCTCCGAGTAGTAACCAATCAGCCGAACAAGGACGAACTAAGTGCTGATAAACTGGCCGGTTCTTCTTCACGGGCGAGCGATGATCCGTGTCCCATCTGTTTCGGCACCGGGATGGTCGTTACTGCCGCCGGAGCGCGGCGATGCGATTGCCAAACGAGGAATTACCGGGACCGGTTGTTTGAGGTAGCGCACATTCCGCCACGCTATGAACACTGCACGATACACAACTTCTATAACGTTGAGCACGAGGCATCTAAGTATTTGGCGCTCGATTGGTCCAGTAAATTCATCCAGGAGTACCTTTCGATCTCCCGTGATGAAGGTCGCGGATTGTTGTTTGTCGGATCCGTAGGAGTTGGGAAGACCCATCTGGCGGTCGCTATCCTGCGCGAATTAATCGAGCGCTATGGCGTGCGCGGATTGTTCTATCAGTTCGGAATTCTGCTTAAGGAAATTCAAAACTCCTATAATCCGGTCTCGCAGACTTCTGAACTAAAGGTCCTGGAGCCGGTGCTGAATGCAGACGTGCTGGTTTTGGACGAGCTGGGCGCGTCAAAGCCTACTGACTGGGTGCGCGACACCATGATGCAAATTATCAACACCCGGTATAACGAAAAGCGCGTGACGATCTTTACGACCAACTATCGCGACATCGCGGAAAATGAGAAAGCGGAGACTCTGGAAGACAGGATTGGCACGCGCATTCGATCGCGCCTTTACGAAATGTGTAAGACGATTCAGATTGACGGGGAAGACTATCGCCGCAAGATAAGTCAAACCGGTCGTGAATCCGTCTGAGTAATTCCTTTTTGCAGTGATGCAGGAGTTGGCTGCCGCTGCCGTTCTCAAGAACATAAATCGATAGTGACCAGTTGCTTACCGGTCTAGTTTTCCCTCCACTTTTCGAGAAAAGCAACCAGATCTTTCTTCATCATCCTGCGCGCAGCTTCGAATTCGCCCTCGCCGCTGCTGTAGAGCAATTTTCCATCGCTTCCCAGGATCGCGACGGCAGGAACGCCCTTTTCGAGCGGAATCTTGTACTTCTGCATCAGATCCAGATTCTTGTTGCCTTCACCGATATCCACGTGAACCAGCACAAAACTATTCTTCATCAGGTTGCCTGCGACACCTTCGTGCAGCGCGCGATCAAGCACGTGACAGTCGTAACACCAGTTGGCGCCAAAGACGAGCATTACACGCTTGTGATTGGTTATCGCGTGCTCTAAGGCGTCGGCAATCTCCTTCTTCGCATCGGCATCGGCCGGATACAGGTCAGTCTTGACTGTAACCGGTGCAAGGATCCCATTGTTTGCTGCGCGCGTTTCGTCGGCTGACGTACCTGAGGAGCCCGACGGTGGCGCCGGTTTTGGCGTTTGCGCGAGAGCGCTGTGCAAAACCAAAGCGAAATAGAGTGGAATGAGAAAATAAGATTTTTTCATTTGCGTGTAGCCTCAGAGTTCGCCTTAAGTTGATAGTTATGTAAAATGTTTCGACTTTAATCAAGTTCCCGCGGTTAGTTAGTTTTCAGATGCCCAGGCGCACCGACATTCACAAGATTCTGATCATTGGTTCCGGGCCCATCGTTATCGGCCAGGCCTGCGAATTCGATTACTCCGGCACCCAGGCCTGTAAGGCACTGCGCCAGGAAGGTTATGAAGTCGTTCTGGTTAACTCGAATCCGGCGACCATCATGACCGATCCCGAGATGGCCGATCGAACCTATATTGAGCCGCTGACGGTTGAATCGGTTTCCGCCATCATTAGAAAAGAAAAACCGGACGCCTTACTTCCCACGGTCGGCGGACAAACCGCATTGAATTTGGCGATTGCGTTATCCGATGCGGGCGTGCTGGAAGAGTGCGGCGTCGAGATGATCGGCGCAAAACGTGAGGCAATCAAAATTGCCGAGGATCGCTTGCTTTTTAAGCAGGCAATGGACGAAGCCGAGCTCTTAATGCCGCGCGGGGGATTTGCCAGGTCATGGGCTGAAGCCGAAGCGATCGTTGAGCACACCGATTATCCGGCCATCATCCGGCCCTCGTTCACGCTCGGCGGCACCGGTGGTGGCACCGCGTTTAATCCGGAGGAATTCGAAGAAATCGTCCGGAGTGGCCTGGCGGCTTCGCCGATTGACGAAGTCCTGATCGAAGAATCGATTCTCGGCTGGAAGGAATTCGAACTCGAGGTGATGCGTGACCTGGCCGACAATGTTGTCATCATCTGCTCAATTGAGAATTTCGATCCGATGGGCGTGCATACCGGCGATTCAATCACCGTGGCGCCGGCGCAGACCCTCACCGACCGCGAATATCAAACGATGCGTGATATGGCGATAAAGATCATTCGCAAGGTCGGCGTCGAGACCGGCGGTTCGAATATTCAATTCGCCGTCAATCCGGACAACGGCGACATTCGCGTCATCGAAATGAATCCGCGGGTCTCTCGCTCGTCAGCCCTGGCTTCCAAAGCCACTGGATTTCCCATTGCCAAAATCGCCGCCAAACTCGCCGTCGGTTACGCGCTGGATGAAATCCCCAACGACATCACGAAAAAAACGCCGGCCAGTTTCGAGCCAACGATCGATTATGTGGTGACCAAGATTCCCAAATGGAACTTTGAAAAGTTTCGCGAAGCGGAAGACGTGCTTGGCACCCAGATGAAGTCAGTCGGCGAAGTGATGGCCATCGGCCGTACCTTCAAAGAATCGCTTTTCAAAGGTTTGCGCTCGCTGGAAGCCGTAAAGCCTTTGCGTTTGGAAGACGTATCAAACGATGAGTTGCAGCGGAAGCTGGCGCGGCCTAACTCGCAAAGGTTTTCCTACATTACTTATGCGCTGGAGCACGATTGGTCAATCGATGAGATCTATCGTTTGTCTAAGATCGATCCATGGTTTCTCGATCAACTCAAACAGGTAATGGAGATTCAACGCGAAGTTGAATCAATACCAGCCGCGCCGGCGAGTGGACCAAACAGCGCCCCAGCGCTTGAAAACATTCCGCTCGATCTCCTCCGCGCCTTCAAAGAAGCCGCTCTGTCTGATCGGCGTCTCGCTTATTTGACGAAACGCAGTGAAGACGAAGTCCGCGCCTTTCGTAAGAATCTTGGCCTGGTTCCGGTTTATAAGCGCGTCGATACGTGCGGAGCGGAATTCGAATCTTACACGCCATACCTTTATTCGACATACGAAGAAGAGGACGAAGCCCAACCTACCGATCGCTCGAAGATCATGATCCTGGGTTCGGGGCCGAACCGCATCGGGCAGGGAATTGAGTTCGATTACTGCTGTTGTCATGCGTCATTCGCCCTGCACGAAGCGGGATACGAAACGATCATGGTCAACTGCAATCCGGAAACGGTTTCGACCGACTATGATACTTCTGACCGCTTGTATTTCGAGCCGCTGACCTTCGAAGATGTAATGAACATCGTCGACGTCGAAAAGCCGGCCGGAGTGATCGTGCAGCTCGGCGGTCAAACGCCTCTCAATCTCGCGATGCGTCTGCACGAAGCCGGTGTTCCGATTATCGGCACCTCGCCCGACTCAATCGACCTCGCCGAAGATCGAAAACGTTTTGGCGCGCTGCTCAATGAACTTGGAATTCCGCAGCCTGACAATGGAACGGCAATTTCCATCGAAGGCGCGCGCGAGATTGCGCAGCGTATCGGCTACCCGATTCTGGTGCGGCCGAGTTATGTCCTCGGCGGCCGGGCGATGGCGATTGTTTACGACCAGGACAGCCTGGACCAATACATGCGCAACGCCGTCGACTTCTCGCATGATCGGCCGGTCTTAATCGACAAGTTTCTCGAACAAGCTTCGGAATTCGACGTCGATGCTTTGGCCGATGAAAGCGCCTGTGTGACTGCCGGAATCCAGGAACATATCGAGGAAGCGGGTATTCATTCGGGCGATTCGTCCTGCGCCCTGCCGCCGGTGCGCATCGCCGAAGAACATCTCGAGACGATGCGGCACTACACGCGAAAGCTGGCGACCGCGCTTGCGGTGAAAGGGCTGATGAATATCCAATTCGCAATTAAAGACGATCGGGTTTACGTGCTGGAAGTAAATCCTCGCGCGTCGCGCACAGTGCCGTTTGTGTCGAAGGCCACCGGCGTTCCGCTGGCCCGGATCGGCGCGCTCGTGATGGCCGGCAAGCGGCTGAGCGAATTCGATCTGCCCGGAGAGTTGAGCGTCGATCGCTTCTACATCAAGTCGCCGGTTTTTCCCTTCGTGAAATTTCCAGGGGTCGATCCGGTGCTGAGCCCGGAAATGCATTCAACCGGCGAGGTCATGGGCATCGGCGAGAGCTTCGGCGAAGCCTACGGAAAAGCGATGATTGCTTCGGGTTTGAAGTTGCCGGAGAAGGGCGTCGCCTTCATCAGCGTCAGCGAAGCCGATAAAGGTCAGGCGGTGGTGCTGGCGCGAAAACTTTCGCGGCTGGGGTTCGATCTGATGGCTACCGTCGGCACCGCCCTGCGTTTGCGCGAAGTTGGGCTCGAGGTCGCGAATGTTTTTAAGGTCAACGAAGGAAGGCCGAACATCGTGGATCACGTCAAGCAGGGAGAAATCGCTCTGGTCATTAACACGCCGCTCGGGCGCGCATCGCATTACGATGAACAGGCCATCCGTCGCGCGGCGCTGCAATACAACGTGCCTTGCGTGACGACGATGACCGGGGCGCATGCACTGGTCGAGGCATTGGCGTCGCGAACGGATGAAAAGGAAGTTGGCGTGCATCCGTTACAAGAGCTCCACGGTAAAGCAGCGATAGGGGCGTGAAATGGACATTAGTAGCTTTTTGATCAGAGTTATCTTTCTGGTCATTCCCGGTGTAGTTACCAGTCTTCTATATCGGTCGTTGAGAGGCAGGATAAAGCGACCCGACTGGGAGGCATACCTTGAAATTCTGGTATTCTCGCTGATCACTTATTGCGTCGCGGGAGTCTTCTTTTGGGTCTTCAGCGACCACGGCTTCACAGCCTTGCAGGCGCTTTATGACGATAAACTACCGATCGACACACAGGTCGTAAGAGAGATAGTGGGCTCAGCAATTGCGGGTGTACCAATTGCGTTTGTGGCTTCTTACTTCGACCAGTATAAGGTTATTAATCGAACAGGAAAGTGGCTTCGGGCGACAAGAAGATTCGGCGATGAAGATGTGTGGGACTATCTTCATCGTAGTCCGAATGTCATCTGGGTTTGTGTCAGAGATCATAAAGTCGATCTGGCGTACTATGGATGGGTGGAAGCCTATTCGGATCCTTACAAAGCTCGCGAATTGCTATTACGGGACGCGAGAGTGTTTCGCAACTCAACTGGTGTGCATCTCTACGATAGTACAGGAATTTAGGTAGTGCTCCGTCTAACGGAGCACTACCGGAATTTACATCTCAAGAAAGGCTGAAGATCTAACCATCGAACTCGTACCTTCACAGCCAACTCCGTAAGCGGTATGATAAGGAAGATGAGATTCATGCTTCAATCGAGGTGACTCTGCCAGGAGGGATAACTAGAATGCGTAATGAGAACCTTGAGTTGCTTATAAAGCCAATGATACCTCTTACTGAAGGTACCAAGAGCAATGTCAATCCCGCGCCTAGGATTCCGAGGCCTGATTTCACTCCAGCCGCGCAGGGTCTTCCGGTTCCGAGTAACGGGCCAGAACCTTCTTCCGTCCCTCAGCCATCGTCGAACACAACTTCCCAGCCGGCCCCAATCGCAACCCAAGTTAGCGAGAGTGACTAGTTTCCGAGGCGCAGCAATCAACGATCCTGAAGCGATAAAACGCATTCTCGACGAATGCCGGACGATTGCGGTCGTTGGTTTATCTTCTCAGTCGTTTCGCCCCTCGCACGGAGTCGCGGCTTACATGCAGCGCGCGGGCTACCGAGTGATCCCTGTGAACCCGAACGAAACCGAAGTCCTGGAAGAAAAAGCCTACGCCTTGCTCGCAGACGTCCCCGAGAGGATCGATCTCGTCGATGTTTTCAGGCGGCCCGAGGAGGCAGGCTCGGCAGTCGATCAGGCAATCGCGATTGGCGCCAGGGCAGTTTGGCTACAGGAAGGCGTGATTGATTACGAAGCCGCGCAACGGGCCGCCGATGCGGGTTTGATGGTCGTGATGGATAGATGTTGGTTGAAGGAGCATGCGAGAAGAGGGAAATTCAGTAAGCAATGAAGTCAGTATCACCCGCGTTAGCCGGGTGGGTTAAGCGCTCAAAATGAGAGTGACCGGTGATTCCACCTGCTGACGCTGTTGATACTGACCCGACATCTTTGGATTATTATGTCTGTTCAAATTCGCGCCGTCGTAATCACTGTCAGCGATGCGTGCTCGCGCGGCGAGCGCCAGGACGCGTCGGGGGAAGCGCTGGTTGAACTTCTCAAAGGGATCGGCGCAAGAGTCGTCGTAAAGGAAATTGTTAACGACGATCTCGAACCGCTATCGCATAAGTTGCGTGCATACGCCGATCTTAAGGATGTGAATTTGATCGTTACGACTGGCGGTACCGGTTTTGGCGAACGCGACAACACTCCGGAAGCAACTCTGCAAGTGATCGAACGGCAGGCGCCCGGTTTGTCCGAAGCAATGCGAATCGAAACACTGAACAATACTCCGATGGCGATGCTCTCGCGCGGCGTGGCTGGAATTCGATCCGGGACTCTGATTGTCAATCTTCCCGGCTCGCCAAAAGCCGTCCGTGAAAGCTTTGCGGTTATTAAACAAGTCCTGGGTCACGCCGTCGAATTGCTGGCCGGCGAGACACGTCATGACAAACGAGAACTTAGATAGTGTCGGAACCGGCAACTTACAATTTGATCGAAAGTCGCGAACAGTTTTGTATCTCTTAAGATTATATCTGTTTTCTTCTGTGTGCATCCCCGGATGAGTTGTAATGAGCTGCGCCGCTCTTCGAATCGCATGCCCCAGGCATCGGCCTGCGTAGTCGGTCCCTTCGAGGAAAGACGCGATCAGGTCACGCAGTTTGAAACAGCGATGTGCGGCGGCTTCACGACTCGCTCTCAACAGGAGCTCAACTGTCCGCGCGCCTCGTGGGCGACTGGAACGTGCAAGTACGCTCAACCCGTCAGAGCGACGCAGCCCGAGATTTACCACTAGTGGGGCCCTGAAGAGACGCGAGCGCGGCTACGCGCCGCGTACAACTTTGCGCTTGCCTTCAAATGAGGTGGAGCCTAGTGTCCTAGTTTTCGGTATTTCTTCTAGACTTCCTTTATTTCCATCTTCCATTTTTTCTTGTCGAGGGGCAGTGTGATCACCGCGCCGTTCCCGCTCTCCACAACCAGTATCAAACCCTTCACTGGGTTTGTTTTAACCTTGACGGTGTCTGTGGTTTTAGGGGAATCTATCGCCGCTGACCGGTGATGCACTCGTATAGAATCACTCCCACGGCAAACAGATCAGATCGGGCGTCCACTGGGCTTCTTTTCGCTTGCTCGGGCGACATATACGGAGGTGTTCCCGGCCGGTCACCAGGCCTCGACAGCAGGCTTTGTCGCTTGGCGTCGCTTTGTTCTACACCTGCCAACTCCACGATCTTTGCTAGTCCGAAGTCCAGCACCTTCACCTGACCACGCGGAGTGACCATTATGTTTCCGGGCTTGATGTCTCTGTGTATGATTCCCTGGGAGTGCGCCTCATCAAGGGCTTCAACCACTTGAACGCAGATATCTAATGCTTCACGAACGGGCAGCCTGTGGTCTTTGATTTTATCGGCCAATGTCTCGCCCGGGACGTACTGCATCACGATAGAGCTGCGATCGGTCTCTTCCCTGACTTCGTACACCGCACAAATGTTTGGGTGGTCCAGCTTGGCCACCGCTTTCGCCTCTCTGATCAGGCGTTTCTTAGCAAGTTCGTCCGCCTCGAGGTATGAGGGCAGGAACTTGATCGCGACTTTGCGATCGAGCGTTGTGTCTTCCGCCAGGTAAACCTCGCCCATGCCTCCAAAGCCAAGCTGCGCTTCAACCTTGTAGGGGCCAATGAACAAGCCGATCATCGAATCGGCTTCTTCCAGAAGCAGTTCGGCAAATGCCTGAACCACCGGCACTTCAAGAAAGCTATCGGCTCTTTCCCGAAACCTGATAAGAGACTCGACTTCCTGGCGCAGCGCCCGGTCGCAGCCGCAGGCTTGCTCAAGCACCGCTATGCGCTCGGCCTCAGGACGCGCAAGGACGCCCTCCAATACGCGATCGATTTGCTGCCAGCGCTCTGGCGTCATCTCTGTTGCCCTCATTTAGTAAGGCGGGATCTATCGCCGCGGACTATCAACCTGGGAAAGTTAATTCGCTCAGTTTCCAGGAGTCATGGCTCGCAGCAGCCACGCCTTGGCGGTGCGCCAGTCTCGCATCACGGTGACGGCCGACACTCCAAGCACTCCGGTTCTGAATCACGCGGCAGATTTGCTTCCGGGTACGCCCGGTGGCCACTGAGGCCTGCTTAATCGAATTCGTTCATAGACTCTTGATTGACTTAGTGTCTCGCGCGCACTTAATATTCGATCAGAAGATAATTTAGAAACGCGATGCTGCTCTTACAAGCAATAACGACCCCGACTCCACACACGATAGGTGGACCATCGACGGCCTATCTGCCGGTGATGGTATTTTTTGTTTTTGCGATCGTATTTCCGGTATTGCCGCTGGTCCTCGGCCGCTTTCTCCGGCCTTCGAAGTATCAGAAGGACAAGATGCGGCCGTACGAATGCGGCATCGATCCCGAAACCGGTGCACATGATCGATTCACCGTGCGCTATTACATCGTGGCGATGCTCTTTCTGATCTTCGACGTTGAGACAATCTTTCTGCTGCCCTGGGCAATCATCTTCATGGGTAACGATTTTTCGTTCACGAAGTTCGCGCTGGTTGAGATGTTTGTTTTCATCGGGATTCTGGTGGTTGGATATTACTACGCGTGGCGCAAAGGGGCGCTGGAATGGGTGTGAGGGCATTTTCGATTTTCGAGTTTTGATTGCCGATTTGAAATGCAAACAGTGACAATCAAAAATCAAAAGTCGCAAATCTAAAATCTACAGATGGCTGAACACGACGAAGGATTTGTTCTAACGACAGTTGATTCGATCACGAATTTTGTGCGCCGCAAGATGGTCGCGCCGGTGATCGACACTAAATTGGCGCAGTTCGGCGTCAACTGGGCGCGTAAGTCTGCGATCTGGCCGATGACTTTTGGACTGGCTTGCTGCGCGATTGAAATGATCGCCACCGGCGCCGGCCGCTTTGATATTGATCGATTTGGCGCCGGCGTGTTCCGTCCCAGCCCGCGGCAGAGCGATCTGGTCATCATCGCCGGCACGGTGACTTTGAAGATGGGGCCCGTGGTGCGCCGCGTTTTCGATCAAATGCCCGAACCGAAATGGGCGATCGCCATGGGCGCCTGTGCTTCTACCGGCGGGCCGTTCGATTCGTACTCCACAATGCAGGGCGTCGATCGCACGATCCCCGTGGATGTTTACATTCCGGGTTGCCCGCCCCGGCCGGAAGCGCTCCTGTACGGATTGATGCGCCTGCAGGACATCATCATGCGCGAGGCGCCGTCAGCTTACATTTTCGAATCGGACGGCACCGTCCACCGGCAGCGAAGATTTGAAGGCGAAGAGGATTTGAATCCTGAGGCGGTCGCAATAGCCGTTTAACCTTTTGAACGGATTGCAATTGCGCTTATTGTTTTTGCCCTGACCTCCCCCGAACACAAATAGGAGGACTGCAATGCAACTAAATCACACCAGAAAACTTTTGATCTTAGTCATAGCGTCGCTTGGCTTGCCGGTGATTGCTTCCGCACAAAGGACCAGGCCGCGTCTAAGACGTCCCGCACCGCGCTACACGCCGATCGTTGCAGTGGGGACAAACTTGAAGGTCCGCCTGAACGAAACGTTGTCGAGCAAGGATTCTCGTGCCGGCGACAAATTCACGGCGACCGTGATCGATCCGGCGCGACTCAGTGAAGCAACTGTGAACGGACACGTGCGCTCGATCGACAAGTCCGGCAAAATCAAAGGCCGAACGACCATGAACCTGGCCTTTGATTCGATTAATCTTAGCGACGGTCGCCATGGGATCATGCATGGCTATGTGACGCGCGTTTATGGTGAGAATACCCGAACCGATCAAGAGGGCGGCGTGCAATCAGGAAGTCGCAGCAAGCAAACGCTCAAGCGCGGCGCCATCGGCGCGGGCGCGGGAGCAATTCTGGGCGGCATCATCGGCGGCGGTAAGGGCGCCGGCATCGGTTTGTTGCTTGGCGGCGCCGGCGGCGTCGGCTCGCTCGCCGTTCAGGGCAGCAAAGAGTTGAGGCTCGAGACCGGCACGGAAATGCTTGTGCATGTGACGCGGTAAGGCTCAACGAAGAAAATCGGGCACGCGCTCCGTCCGTCATATTTTGGCGGCTTTGCCAGATTCGTGGCAGGGCCGCTTTTTATTTTGATCCCAGGGAAGAAAAAGTATCTGCCTTTCGTCTAAGGTAACGATGCTCGAACAGATGGCCGAACCACTGGAGCAGCAGGTGCAACAGTCAATCGATGGGCACGTCATCAAAGCCTGCCAAAGGGGTGACAGGGAGGCTTTTCGCCTGCTCTTCGAGGCTTACAAGGATCGTGTTTTTACGATTGCCGTGTATTCGCTCCGCGATGAAACTTTGGCCGGCGATGTTACCCAGCAGATATTTCTCAAGCTGATGACCTGCATCAATCAATTTCGCGGTGACTCAGAGTTCACCACCTGGTTGTATCGCCTGGTGATCAACTCCTGTCATGACGAGCGGCGCAAACACTGGCGATTTCTTCCGCTCGGTAGCGATAACGCGTTGGGCCGCGCGGACCAGCGACGTTCGCAGGAGACGCGTTACGAGCAGAAGGAAATTGCCGATTCAGTAAAGGAAGCAATCGGCACCCTGAAACCGAAGATGCGAGTCCCGATTCTCCTGAAGTACATCGAGGGACTTTCGTATGAAGAAATCGCCGAAATGCTCGGTTGTTCGAAGGGGACGGTGGCATCGCGATTGAACAGAGCCCACAAAACACTGGCCCAGCGACTTGGACACCTCAGGCGCGAGGTCGTGTCGGAGTAATCGATTGATGCTCGATTTGCTAATGGTGCTAACAAGAGAGTAATCACATGTTTTCCAAACACGTTCGCAATCGGCTTTCGGCCTACTGTCATGACGAGTTGTCGACGGCAGAGACTGGAAGAGTTGCCGAACACCTGATTGGCTGCAGTCATTGTCGAACAGAGTTCGAGGAAATCAAGCTTGGGGTGAAACTGGCGGAACATCTGCCGCTGATTTCAGCGCCGGAGACGCTTTGGCTGGAAGTCGAAAAGAGCCTCAACAAAGATCGGAATCAAGCCGCTCTGGCGCGATGGTCTCTTATTAGCGGCTCTCTCAGGCAGCCGCCTTTTGCAATTCCTGTTTTCATCACCTTGTTGAGCGCTGCGTTCATCGTTGGGTTGGCGCTTTACTATAGATCGTCCGGCGTCCGGCCGGCGGTGAGTTCCTGGGATGTAGCTCGGCTTGACGGCGCGCCGCGAATTGACTCCGCGTCGATCAGGGACACCGGCAAAATCAGTGTGGGACAGTGGCTGGTGACCGACGCAAACTCGCGCGCGCAAATAAATGTTGGAAACATCGGCCAGGTGGAGATCGATCCCGACACGCGCGTGCGTTTGGTGGAAACCAAATCTACCGAACACCGTTTGGAGTTAGCGCGGGGCAGCTTGAGCGCGCGAATTTCTGCGCCCCCCAGATTGTTCTTTGTCGATACTCCGTCCGCGGTCGCAGAGGATCTGGGATGCGCGTATACGCTCAACGTCGATGATGGCGGTAACAGCCTTTTGCGCGTGACCGCGGGGTGGGTGTCGCTTCATTTGCGCGATCGCGAATCAGTTGTGCCCGCCGGGGCGGCGTGCGCCACCAGGCCAGGCATCGGACCGGGCACGCCTTACTTTGAAGATGCTTCGCCGGCCTTTCGTCAGGCACTAACCAAACTGGATTTCGAACCCACTGAGCCGGCCGGGTCAAAAAACGTCGAACTCGATCTTGTGTTGAGCACCGCCAGACCGCGTGACACATTCACTTTATGGCATTTGCTGTCGCGAGTGAATGAAAAAGATAGGGCGCGTGTATATGAACGTATGGCCGTCCTGGTGCCGCCGCCGAAAGGTGTAACGCGCGATGGCGTCCTGCGACTTGATCAGGACATGCTGAACCGCTGGCGCGAGGAAATTGATGCGTCGTGCGATCCATTGAAGTCTTTTCCGGAAGCAGTCCGCGATGTTCTGGGCCGAATCCGGATGGGAGCTGATAAACGACTTGGAAAATAAGGAGGTACTCCGGATGAAGAGCCATATTGCATCGAGAATTATTACCACATGTCTTTTGGTTGTGGTGGCCGCAGCTATCAGTGTCATCGCGATTTCAGCCTGGCGGGGCAGTGCGTCGCCATCACCAAAGATAATCACCAGGTCGGAGAATCTCGTGGTGCACGAGTGGGGCACATTCACTTCGATCGCCGGCAAGGATGGCGTCGCTCTCGAATGGCGGCCATTGAACGGCGCCAGCGATCTCCCCAAGTTTGTTCATACCATTCAAACTGTTAATGACGGATTGCGGCACGCTCGCTCCAAGGCCGAACTGACGGCGGCAATCCGCATGGAGACGCCGGTACTTTATTTCTATTCACCAAGCGACACCGAAGTCTCAGTCAAAGTTGATTTTCCAAAGGGCAAAATCACCGAGTGGTATCCGCAGGCGCGCTTTGTGGACACCGCAATCGACTGGGGGCGTTTGAAAGTCACGCCCGGCGCGGCAGTGAACCTCCCGGTTGATTATTCCAGCAGTCACTATTTCGCGGCGCGAGAAACTGACGCCGCGCCGGTCCAGGTCTGCGCGACCAATGGTAAGCCGGCGCAGCAGGAAAAGTTTCTTTTCTATCGCGGGGTAGGCACTTTCGATCTGCCGCTGTCAGTCAAGCTGGACGGGAAAAACATCCTCCTAAAAACGAATGATGTGATCTCGCACGTCATCATTTTCGAAAATCACGGCGGCAAGATCGGGTTCAGATCAATCGATAATCTGGCAGGCGAGGTGACCATCGAGAGACCGGCGCTTGACCAGCACCCGGATTCAGTCATTCAGAGTCTGAGGCAGGTTTTGGTTTTTTCGGGACTCTACGAAAAGGAAGCCGACGCGATGATCAAGACCTGGCGCGACAGCTGGTTTGAGGAAGGCTCGCGCGTGTTTTATGTTTTGCCGCGACAAACGACGGATGCGGTTTTGCCGATTACGATTGATCCTCGACCCCTTGACCTTGTGCGCGTGCTGGTGGGTCGCGCGGAGTTGATCACGCCCGAAATGAAAAACTCCGTCAAGCAAGAGGTCAGTCTGCTGAGCGATCCGTCCGCGAGAGTACGCGATGAGGCGGCACGGTCAATTCGCAAGTATGGACGATTTTCTGAGCCGATTCTCAAGGACATCCTGCGTGACGAGAAGGATGCTACAATCCGCGAGCGCATCAAACGGCTGATTGAAACGTCAGCAGGAGTCTAGTTGTTTAGGAGCGGGCTCTGCTGGCGGTTCGTTAAGAAAGGCTATAGGTTTAGAGGCGGCGACCGCGCGATGTTTACCGCCCGCCGGTTCGTTCCAAAAAGAAGGCGAGCGGTAGCCCCTCGCTAAACGAAACAGAACATTTATGCGAAGAGTATTGAAATGGATTGTGATCATTCTGGTGGTAGCCTTTGTCGCAATCCAGTTACGACGCCCCGTGCGCAGCAATCCTCCGGTTGACGAGTCGCAAACAATCTTCGCGCGGTCACAAATGACGCCGGCGGCCGCTTCGATTCTCAATCGTTCATGCGTCGATTGTCATTCGAACAAAACGGTGTGGCCGTGGTACAGCCACGTGGCGCCGGTGTCATGGCTCCTGGCCGATGACGTGGCTACCGCTCGCCAGATGATGAACTTATCGGAGTGGGGACGCCTCGATTCGGATCGCCAGGGGAAGAAGCTGCGCCAGATGTGCGATGAAGTGTCGGACGGCGTTATGCCGCTCTGGTTCTACAAGCCGCTGCACCCTGCCTCAAAACTTTCACCTGCAGATGTGAAAACGCTCTGCGACTGGACCAGCGCCGAGCGCGATCGTATATCAGAATAACAGAACCAAAACCTCTTCTTACATTCACTGTGAAAAGGTCGTTGACATCGCGACGCCTGGGACTATATTCTCCCACATCCAAGCGTTGGCTCCCGAGAGACTCAACATCGCGTAAGCCTCCCAGACGAACTTTCCCAAACACCCGCTTTTGAGGTAAGGCGTGCAGAGTAGTAATCCTGCAGCGGAGTTCCAATCAAACGGGAACTTTCTGTGCCTCGGTTCATCCCGCCTCCCCGTCCTTTGCAATTCCGAAAGGAGTCCCGTCCCATGGCCAAAGAATTCCGCGAAAACTTTATTGGCATACTTGCGCTACTGATTGTCTCCCTTACGATCTATGGTCTTGTAAAACTGAATACACACGTTGCGGCGGCGGCCACGAAGGTGATAACTCCGGAATCGCATGGGCCCTGCCCGCGGATCAGCACCTTTATGCCCCGATTTACACCATCACCGGTGGACGGACCTCGACTCTGGGATTGAACAATTCGCAGAACCATCCGATCACGGCGCAGGTGACACTTTACAACAAGCACGGCGTGGCCCTGGCTATTCCCCCAATCACGCTTGATGGACACCGGAATCATGCCTTCAATATCGCCGATTGGGTGCGTGACGCGGACGGTTTCGAAGAAGGTAGCCTGGAAGTCTTCTATCACGATCTTTCGATGGCCATGGGCGCCCAGGAGACCATTGCCGACTCGAATCACAGTGTGAGCTTTGATGTGCATTTGCAGGAGTCGATGGATTTCGTGTCAACGCGAGCGGACGGTTTGTGGTGGAATCTGGATAATCAATCCGATGCGCAGGTGTTCATTACAAACACGAGCGCGACACAGACCGTCGTGACGCCAACCTTCTACGTTGGCGGCATCCGAACGTCAGGATGACGCAATCGCTCTGAATGGCCGCGAGTCAGATGTGATTGACATCAAACAATCACTCAACAGATTGCACATCAGCAGTAACACTGGGATTGGCGGAATTTCGCTGACGTACACGAATGGGCCGGGCGCTCTGGCAATCGTCGGGGTAATCAGCAACAAACAGATCGGATTCTCAACGACGATGCGCTTCATTGACCACGCTTCGGAAATGACGACTCATCTTCAAGCGGCAAATATTCCGATCGGAAAGCCGCCCGCCGATTCGGGCTTTACTTCGTCGGTTCGCTTCACTCCTCATGTCGTCGTGCGTAACAATACCGGAGTTGCGGTTCAAGTAAATCTTCGGATCAGGTTCACGCTTTTCGATCAGCCCAATACAATTGAGTTGCCTGACGTGACGTTATCCGCAAACGAAGTACGTGAGCTTGATCTGCACTCTGTTTTCAATGTCATCGGCGATAACATCATCGCCGATTCAGGAATCGAGATCGATTACACGGGACAGCCCGGCGGCGTGATGGCTTATGCGGCCAGCGTGGATCAGAATGGGAGTAACGTTTTCGATGTATCGTTCCCGGAGGAAATGGGGTTCCAGGGAGGCAGCTATCCCTGGCATCTCGACGGTGATAATCGCGCGGTGCTGCACGTCAAGAGCATCGATCTTCCCGGTGATAGCCAAGTGGGCGAGTTCCTAGTGAAGCTTTATTTTAATGGCGGCGAATATGACTTACCGTTGCAAAGGATCGAAGCGGGACAAACAGCGGCAATCGATCTCAAGCAACTGCGTGACGATCAAGTCAGGGATGTTCTTGGCCGCGTAATTCCTTTAAGTGTGACAGGTGGTCAGCTTGCCTGGTATCCCAGAAAGGGAGAGTTCATTGGGCGCCTGGTTGAATACGATCCGGTAGCCGGAGTTTCTGCCAGCTTCAGTTGTGTGCAACCCTGTGATTGTCACGTTGGTTATCTCTCAGGTTTTCTCTCGCCCGATTCATTCGATGGCGAAGTTGGCGATTCGTTTACTGTCATTGCATATGAAGTAGATGGCGACTGCAACGGAGCGAACGAGTTTACGTTTCCAGTTAGCGCATCGTTCTATAGCACCGATACATCCGTTTTGCATGTTTCGCGGAACACTGTCCAACTGGTCGGTGCAGGCAACGCGGGTATTATCGGCGAATGGCAAGCGAGCCAATCATCCGAGCAGTGCGGCGATGAGTTTGTGGGCGGCCGCTCTGATGGCTGTTTCTGTGAGTCTTCATCAGTTACTGGTTCTGGAGAGACGTTTGTCGCTGCAAGGCCTCGTATTGACAGCATTTCGCCGAGCCGCGGCGTGATATCAGGTACGACACACATCTCAATAAGTGGTTCGGGTTTTGCTGCTGGCGCAACCGTCAATCCGGGCACGGGAATTACAGCGTCGAACCCTTCAGTTAGCTCGTCTACATCGATGTCAGTGGATTTAGCTGTTGCCTCAAATGCCACGGGCGGCAACCACTCACTCGCGGTAACGGTAAATAGGCAAACTAGCAACAGCGTGAATTTCTATGTGCAGATTCCTAGCAAGATCGTGCCGTTGAATATACCGAATGTAGCGCCAAACGGAATCGGACCTCTAGTAACACCCGTAAACGAAGCCAGAAAACTGATTGATGGAACGCCAATTAATCCCGGTAACTTTTGTGGGGTTTATCGGAATTATGCCTTCTTTCTAGGTGATCAGGACAATCCGTCACAGGAAATTGCTTTCAGACCTTATAAGTTCAAGGAGCTATTCTCTGATTACACCGCAGGGAGCACCTTCTGGACGCAGCCCGAGGACTTTGAGGTGCCAATTCCCGCCCTCTTGGCTGACCTCCAGTCAATCGGCTTGCTCTATCCAGATTGTTTGGGTACGACTGACTGGCAGAAATTCAACCAGAAGTTCGTCGTAACAATCGGGAACAACCCATATTCGCTGTCAACTGTAATTCATGTGGAGAGAGGGAATTTCTCAGGCACCCTAAAGGTAGATCGAACCATCTCCACGCCATAAACAATTTGATAATTATAAGGAGTGATGTAGATGAAAACGATAACGGGTCAGATTGCGGTAGTTTCGCTGACGCTTATTCTGGGGAGCACCGTGTCTACCAAACTACCTCAAGGCACGAAGAGGCTCGAAGATCTGGATTCGGTGATTGTGCATTCGAATCTGAACGACACCACGGCAACCCAGACATTGGCCGAAACACTCAGCAGGGCAAATCTTCCCGGCGGCATCGTCCGAGTGCTAACCTGCGGCGCGGACTATAAGCGCTCCTTTAAGTTGCGCACGGCCAATCTACATGGCCTACTGGATGCAATTGTCGCTGCCGAGCCGGATTATAGCTGGGATGTCAACCATGGTGTGATTAATGTTTTTCCAAGGGATGAATCACCATTCCTGGAAGCCTCTGTACCAACCATGAAAATCCGGGAACCATCGCTAGAGAGTGCTTTCGAGACGGTCCTTGCTGCACCGGAAATTCAAGGCCTGGCAAGACAATATCTGGGTTCTCGTCATGTAGGCGGGGGCGTTTATGCCGTCAGTCTAAACGGCAACACACCGAACGTAGAGGCAAACCTGTCGTTGAACCTCGAGGGATTAACCGTACGCGGCGCTTTTAATGAGATTGTTGCCGCGAGCGGTAAAGGTGTTTGGCTGCTCACGGAGTCTCAATGCTCTGGTCAGAAGACCTATTCGTTCGAAATGCTGGTTAAGTAGCTTGGATCGCTCTGATCTCCTGCAACTTCGCGCCAATAGATAATCAGTTCGCCGGCGTGAATGTCCCTTTCGTCCTACAGCCTGGAGAAACTGACGATTTCGATCAGGCGTTCTCGGTAAAGTTTGGAAGCAGCAGTTTCCCACTCACAACGAAGATTCATATTAGCAAGGGTAACTACAATGGCACATTAAAATCGGATCGCACGATTACCACGCCATAGCTAATTCAGCAAGAGAGGATGTAGAAATGAAAACGCTGCATGTTAGTTTGCAACTCGTATTGTTATCCGCGGTGGTCAGTTCGACGCCAGCCATCCGAAGTCAAGGCACAAATCCGCCAAATGCGATACTCGACAGGCACATCGGGACACTTCAATTGCGAAACACTCGGCTGTCTGAGACTCTAATCGATGCGCTGAAGCAACAACAGGTCCCAGGTGGAATTGCAGTCTCTTACTACTGCGGTGGTTATCAGAACCACTTGCTGAAACCGGCTGATGACACGCTGCGATCCTTACTCGACGCGGCCGTAGCCGCGGAGCCTGAATACACCTGGAGCGTTGACAACGGGGCAGTTAACTTGGTTCCGCGTTATCGCGAGCCTCTTTTTCTTGAGACTGCGATTCCTAAGCTGGAAATCAGCGATGCGGGAACAACAAACGAGGCTCTAAATGAATTGTTAGCGATACCGGAAGTATCGAAACAAGCGAGCCTTGAGCTTGGCATTAGGACATTTGGTGGCGGCGGGCCTTATGGATACGGTCCTGAAGGAGCCGCAAAAAGCAAGATCTCACTAAGCCTGACTAATGTTACGGTCCGTCAGGCTCTGAACGCGATCGCGCGCGCGCGGGGTGATGCCATATGGCTTCTCGTAAACCAGGAATGTATCCCCTCAAGCGGCCGGAAGTTCTTTTCTCTTCAGTTTGTGGATCTTGACAAGTGAGTGGGACCAAGCTTCGGAAACTACAAAGACCTATGCAGGGTTTGCTCGTTCTAATGGTCATTCGAGTCGAATTCACGGACGGCACGGTCTATGACGATGAAGCAGTGTATAAAGCGATGGTGTCCTCTACGGACGACTTACAGAGCAAGCTCAACCGGGTAGAATCCCTTAAAAACAAAGCGAAATAGCACGTGAATCCCTCAGAATCTCTCGATGTTGACAGCCGAGAGATGTTCCTCACCGACTGAGAATCAATAGAGTAAAACTCCCCGCCACCATAGGTGGCCGCGGCCGCGGCTGCTCAGTCGTGGGCGCCGGCGCGGCGCCGAACTCGGCACTGACTGTGTAAACCTGATGTGTTTTCGTGTCCAGCGACATGGTGCGGGCGCGTCTCATCGTCGGCACGTTCTCAACCACACTAAACTTGTCCGGCGAATCTTCGTGAACCACAGTCAAAGTGCCGTCACCGTTTGAACTGAACGCATAACCGGTCTCGGGATCGAAACCACAGGCGTCAACGCCCGCACCGATCGGAAGCGAGGCGACGATCTTACCGTTGTCGGCATTCATCACGACCATCGTATTACTGGCGCCACAGCCTGAAAACAGTCGCCGGTGTTTGCGATCGATCGCCAGGCCGCTCGGTTCTTTGCCCGGCTCAAGACCCCAATGCGCCTCAACCGTCAGCTTATTGGAATCAATCGATGCGATTTCACTTTTGTCTTCGATGTTGACGTAAATGTGGCCTTTGTCATCCGGCACTCCCGTTTCGGGTTTGCCGCCCAGCGGAATCGTTCCCACTACAGTGTTTGTCTTTACATCGATCGCGCTGGCGTCATGGCTGGCGCCGTTGAACGTGAAAATTCGCTTTGATGAGGGATCATAGGTGATCGCATCCGGATTCTTGCCGACCGGTACTCGGCCGATCTCCTTGAGGGTTTTCAGGTCAAAAATCGTGACTGTGTTCTCGCGGCCGTTACTGGTGAAACCTTTGTTCAGATCCGGCACCAATGCTATTCCGTGCACGCCCGGCGTGTTCGGAATATCGCCAATCACCGCGGCCGTGTCCGCATCGACGACCATCACATGCGTGCCGCGGGAAATGTAAACTCGCCGCGCCTGGCTGTCGACTAGAAGGTAGTCCCAGCCACCTTCGCCGCCGAGCTTTACTTGTTTAGTTACTCGATAACCAGACGGCCCGGCAAACAAACCTGAGCCGGCAACTGAGATAAACAAACAGATCAGAAAAAAGTTCAAAGCCGATTTCTTCATAAGGCCTCCTAAGATCTCGGATAAGTTTCATGCGGAAACTACTCTGATCAAGCAGAAGCGGTCAAGTGGAAAGTTGTCCCAATGTGCGTCAGCGTTGGGATAAATAGCGTCCTTCACGTTGAACAAACCAGGAATCGCGCTAACGTCGCAATGCTTGTGACCGATCGATTTTCTTGGGACTTCGTTGCTGGAGCGTTGCAAAACCGCCGAAGAGTAAAAACGGGAATAGCTGTTGCTCTTTATCCTCACGAAAATGTATCTCGCTTTGATTGATTGCTATTAGAAGGAGAAAAAGGTCATGGCTTACGAAGAAGAACAAGCAAGGAAAAGCAGAGTGGTCGACACCCCTGCATCCAGGAGAGAAGTCGTCGAGCATCAGGCAGTCCGCCGGCCTGAGGGCAGTGGAACGACCGGCGCTATGCTCGCTGTGATTATCATTGGCGCGATTGCGCTCGCGACAGTGATCATTCTGTTTGCCATGAACCAGCAGCAGGATACAAGCAACGTTAATACCGCTTCGCAGCCGCCGCAAACGATCGTGCAGCAGCCGGCGCAACAACCGCCGGTAATTATTAATGAGCCGGCGCCTGCCGCTCAGCCCGCGCCCGTGATTATTAATCCGGGTGCGCCGGGCGGGTCCACGCTGGGCAACGCATCGGCGGACGCAAATATCCAGGCGGCCATCGACAAAAAATTGAGCGACGATCCCGTCTTGTCGACGCTTGCCGTAACGGCCACGTTTATGGACGGCAAGGCCACGCTGATTGGTACCGTAAAAAACCAGGCGCAGAAAGGCCAGGTTGAACGAGCCGTTCGCAGTGTGAAAGGAGTTAAAGCAGTCGACAACCAGATCATAGTTTCGGCTGTTTAGCTGAAACGCCTCATGAACTGAAGCTATTCGGGGACGAGTGTTACCGCAGCGTCCACGCGGCTGGTCTTGTTCAGTCGTGTCACCCCGCGTAGAAACGCGCCAGAGTTGGGTTGCTCTGACGCGTTTGTTGTCTGGGCCCGGCCGAAGATGCGGGGGAGAATGTCCGCCCTCCCGGCAGTCGGCCGCTCGTTGCGAAGATGGCGGCGTTCGAATCGGCCTTGTACAGGCCGGCGGCGGTCGATTACTCTCAACCGGAAATCGGAGAGGTTGAGAAATTGATGAGTGACTTTCCTGAAACTGCTCGCACCAAACTTAAACGCTTACCCAAGAGAGGTGTATTCGATCGAGAGATCGTCAATGCAATTCTCGACGAAGGTTTTATTTGTCACGTCGGATTTGCAGTAGATGATCAGCCGTTTGTGATTCCGACAGGTTATACGCGCGCCGGGGACCAGCTGTTTATTCACGGATCACAAGCCAGCCGCATGCTGCGAAAACTGGGTGAGGGAATCGACGTTTGCGTCACCGTCACTTTGATTGACGGCTTAGTGCTCGCGCGTTCGGCGTTTCATCATTCGATGAACTATCGCTCGGTAATCGTGTTTGGCCACGCCCGGCTGGTCGAGGATCGAGCAGAAAAAATCACCGCCCTGCGCGCTTTGTCTGATCACATGATTCCCGGTCGCTGGGATGATGTCCGCGAACCGAATGAAGAAGAATTGAAGCTGACAACCGTTTTGGCGCTGCCACTCGCCGAAGCTTCCGCCAAGATTCGGACCGGACCGCCCCTTGATGATGAAGAAGATTACGACATGAAAGTCTGGGCCGGCGTTATTCCCTTGCGCTTGATCGCAAATCAACCGATTGCCGATCCGCGGTTGCCGAAAGATATCGAACCGCCTTCATACGCCACTGACTACAAGCGATCGAACCCATCACGCCGTTGAGACAATCGAATCCATCCCGTCTGGCAATGCAAAGCTCCTCTCTTCGCACGACAATTTTTGCCTGGCTTGGAATTGTGACCGTGTTGGTGCTCACAACCCTCCTGCTGCGGGGTGAAGGGCGCCTGTGGATTTGCGCCTGCGGGAGATTTTCAATTTGGGCCGGAAAGATTTGCAGCGCTAACAACTCGCAGCAATTTCTTGATCCATACAGCTTCACCCATGTTCTGCATGGGATTCTTTATTTCTGGATGCTGATTTGGATCGTGCCCCGGTTGACGCTGTCCTGGCGTTTCTGGTTGTCCATTACCATGGCTGCGGCCTGGGAAGTTTTTGAAAATTCCAACTTCATCATCAATCGATATCGCGAAGACACCGCGGCGCTTGGCTATACCGGCGACACAATCGTCAATTCCTTTGGCGACATTCTCTGTGCGGTCCTTGGATTTATGATCGCGCAGCGCCTCGGCTTCAAACGTTCGCTGATCTTCTTTCTGGGCACGGAATTGATTCTGCTGTTCTGGATCAGAGACAGCCTGTTGCTGGAAATCGTGATGCTCATTCATCCGATGAACGCGATTAAGCTCTGGCAGATGTGTCAGTAGTATGATAAGTGCAGGCACTAATAATGAAATGGGCCAGACATTCTCGCTTGCGTTTTCTGCTTGCAGCTCTGGTATTCGCTTTGATCATCGTTACTCTCGTGGCGCGCCTCAGCCGAATCTCGCGGCCGGGTAGACCGAAGGTGGCGACATTGTCCAGCTCACAATCTCCAGTCCCAGTTGCTCCGCCGGAACAACTGGCGGCCGGACCATCAGTTAATTCCACACTCTCAGCCGCGAGTCCGCTCGCAACCGCGACGCCGGCGCCATCAATTTCGGCGACACGCCAGCCAGACCTCCAGTTTTCTCAGAGCCAGGGAGACAGTCCATCGAATTTGATTATTCCGGTCGCGGGCGTGCGCCCGGATCAATTGCGGGACACGTTTTCAGAAGCGCGCTTGGAAGGTCGCGTCCACGATGCCATCGATATTCCTGCGCCACGCGGAACACCCGTGCTGGCGGCGGCGGACGGGCCAATTGTGAAGCTCTTTCAGAGCCAACGCGGCGGCACTACCATCTATCAGGCAAGCGTCGACGGCAAATTCATCTACTATTACGCGCATCTCGATCGCTACGCTGACGGCCTAATTGAGGGCCACTCCGCGAAGCAGGGTGAAACGATCGCCTATGTCGGTGATACCGGCAATGCCGGAGCAGGGAATTATCACCTTCATTTCTCGATCGCCGTGACCTCCAACCCGAAACGCTACTGGGAAGGCGTAAACATCAATCCGTATCCGCTACTGAAGAAATAGTTCCGTTCTGGTTTGGAGTGCCGCCTTTAGGCGGTTGGATTTCACGATTTCGCCTGAAGGCGGAACTCCAAACCCGATCCGTTAAATCACAGATCCACTGGCGCTGATTGGCCTCCAACGGTCGGACTGTCTCTTCCAGATCACAAATTCCTTGTGGATTATCACAAACTGACGTTGTGGGAATACCTGTTGCTGGTGTTCAGCCACGAATTAAGATTAGATCGCAGTCACATAGCATCTGAACGGAGTTACGATCATGAAAAAGCTTGCTTGTTATCCGCTTACGCTGGCGGCCGGCCTGTTGGTGGCTGGTTGCGTGGCGATGCCGACGAACCAAACCAATCAAAATCCTGGCGCCTCGCCATCACCGTTAACAACCACTTCACCCTTGCCGGTGAATGAGCGAGCGGCGAATGCTGAACCACTCACCCTCCCGGTGCTGGACGCGTTTTTCGCTGAACAAGGATTTGACGAGACTCTCAAATCGCGTTTGCAACTCAGCGACGAACAAATCACAAAGCTTAAGCAGTTGGCGAGGGCAGAGACTGCCAAACTCAACGAAACAAGCGCCGGCACTTCAGAAGGAGAGACTGCCGCGGCCCGCACTGCGGCGGAAGAGAAGATCAGGGATCTGATCGGCTCTGAGAAGGCACAACAACTCGCCGCGCTGGTTCGCGAACGCTGGAACGGCGTCAGCGATAATGCGACTGAGACAAAATCATCCGGAACGACAAACCCAATGACCGCCGAAGAGTTTGCCGCGAATGCGCCCAACGCGGTGCCGACAGATTCGCGGATCGTAGTCAACATCCCAGCCTTTCGCATGGATGTGTTTGATGGCGGCCGGCTGGTTAAGTCATACAAGATTGGCATCGGCTACCCGCAATTTCCGCTGCCAACCGGGCTGCGCAAAGCAAGCACGATAATTTTCAACCCCACCTGGACGCCGCCTGACGAGCCCTGGGTCGCGAAGATGAATGTGACGGCCGGCGAAAAGATTGAAGCCGGAAGCAAACTCAATCCTCTGGGACCGATCAAGATTCCGATTGGCGGTCCTTCGTTGATTCATGGTGGAAAATCGCCGGCAAAACTGGGCACCTTTGCTTCGCATGGTTGCGTCGGCCTGACGACGCCGCAGGTGCAGGACTTTGCGAAGTTGCTGGCGCCACTTGGCGGGGCGCATTTAAATGATGCCGACCTGGCAAAGTATGCGCGCGACAAGACGGAAACAAAGCAAATGAAACTCTCGCATCCGGTTCCGGTCGAGCTGCGTTATGAAACAATCGTGGTTGAGGACGGCAAGCTTCATGTTTATCGTGATGTTTACGATCAGGATACAAACACCGAAGAGAACCTGCGCGACGTTCTGGAGGCTGCCGGTGTCAAGTTTGAGGACCTAACTCAGGAAGAACAAGCGCAAGTGCTCGACGCTCTTTCACAACTCGCCGGAAAGTCATCAGCTAAGAAGATAAGCTCAGCAAATCTGGCGAATCAGAGCCCTCTGACTAATTCCTCCAACGCGTCTGCAGAAAAGATATCCAACGCCAAAAAGAAATCGCCGCGTACGGCGAAGAATCAGAAAGAGATTGTTATCGAGATCGCCGCTCTGAAAGGCAAGGGATATCCAGCGCCGGCGAACCAGGATAACGGGGGCGCGAAAACGAAAAGCAGCACCTAAGCTAAATCAAGTTGTAGGGTGGTACTGGTGTCCCTCGTGGATCACGCGCAGAATGGACGAGCCACGATTTAAGCCAGGGATTAGACGCCCACCGTTTCTTCTTTGAGTTTTGCGGCCTGATAGTGCGTGGTGAGGCCTTCAATAATCGCGTCCAGCGCGCCGTCCATTACCTGATCGAGCTGGTGCAGGGTGAGCCCGATTCGGTGATCCGTAACCCGGTTTTCTTTGAAGTTGTAGGTGCGGATTTTTTCTGAGCGGTCGCCGCTGCCAACCATTGAACGGCGCTCGCTGGCTTCGGCTTCGTGCTGTTTTTGCTCTTCAATCTCCTGTAGGCGCGAGCGCAACACCCGCATCGCTTTCTCGCGATTCTTTATTTGAGACTTTTCATCCTGCATCGAAACCACGACGCCGGTAGGCAGATGCGTGATGCGCACGGCCGAGTAGGTCGTATTGACGGATTGCCCGCCGGGTCCGGATGAGCAAAAAGTATCGATGCGCAGGTCTTTCGGATCGATCTTTACGTCAACCTCTTCTGCTTCCGGCAGGACCGCAACCGTGATCGCCGAAGTGTGAATGCGGCCGCTAGCTTCGGTCTGCGGCACGCGCTGCACCCGATGCACTCCCGATTCGTGCTTCATCTTTGAAAACACTTTCTCGCCTTCGATCAGCACAAATGCTTCCTTGATCCCGCCAATGCCCGTTTCTGACGCATCGAGAACCTCGAACCGCCAGCGCTTTCGCTCGGCATAGCGAGCATACATCCGCAAAATATCCGAGGCGAAGAGCGATGCTTCGTCACCACCTGTGCCCGCGCGTATTTCGAGAATAACGTTCTTCTCGTCGTTCGGGTCACGCGGAATCAGCAACAACTTGAGATCGATTTCGGCTTGCGCTAAACGGGCTTGCAGGCTTTCAATTTCGATGCGCGCAAGTTCGCGCATGTCGGCATCATCGGCGTGCTCGAGCAAATCACGCGCGCCCGTCAGCTCTTCATTCAGCGATTTCCACTCGCGGTATTTCTCGACCACTTCACCGAGGCTGCGATGTTGCTTGGCAGCCTTGCCATAGGCGGAAGGATTAGCCAGCAGTTCCGGCGAAGAGAGTTCGTTCGTCAACTCTTCATATCGGGCTTCAATTTGTGCAAGCTTATCGAGCATCTTGTTCGGCGTCCGTCTTTAGGCGGAACTGGTTTTATCTCGGAGACTCCGCCTGAAGGCGGAACTCCAAACCCAATCACGAAAGCGGCGCCAGTTCGGGTTCGCCTGTCTTCGGTTCGAGCTTCAAACTCTCCTTTAATGCTTCGATCGCGACTTCCAGCTGCGAATCATCAGGCTCTTTAGTCGTGATATTCTGCAGCCACACTCCCGGTCGCGTAATCGTCTTGAAGAACGCACCACTCTCTTTTCTCGCCGACAGGCGAATGATTTCGTACGACAATCCCGCGACCACCGGGATCAACGCGATGCGCACCAGGAAATTGAACAGTAGTGAATCAAACTTGATGATCGAGAAAAGCAGGATCGAGACCAGCATGACGACCATCAGAAAGCTCGTGCCGCATCGCGGATGCTGCCGCGGTTGGGGCCGCGCATTGTTAACGGTTAGCGCCAGACCTTTTTCCCAGGTAAACACAGTCTTGTGTTCGGCCCCGTGATATTGAAAGACGCGGCGAATATCTTTCAGCATGGAAAAGCTGAAAATCATAATCAGAAAAAATGTCATTCGAATCAGTCCATCGACCAGATTGAAAGTAACTGACGGCCGAACCGGACGAAGATAGCCCCGAACTGATCCAAACAGGTTCGTGTACCACGGCCCACTTTCTGCTGTGCCGCTGCCAGTTGCCGCTCGACCCGACGCGCCTGGACGCTCAGCTGCAGCCGGCGCCTTGCTCGATGAAGTAACCGCCGGCGCCGCCCACCCCGCGCCGATGAACAAGGCGTTAGTCAGCAGCAAAGGCAAGGCGATAAAAAGCAGCACATTAAAAATCAACGCAAACACAATCGATCCGGCGGCGGCTGCGGTTCCACCCTTCTTCAATTCGTCTTTGGGACGCTTCTTTGTGGGTACTGGGAACAAGCCGGGAATTGCGCCGGTCAAACCGGCAAAATCGCCTTCTCCTTCAATCACGGCAGGAGTAAGCGCAACCTCGACTTCCATACTCTCTGCTTCCTGCGCTTCGGCAAAAGCTTCGCTCGCCGAATAGTTTAGCGCTTTGATTCCAAGCCCCATCGATTGCAGGAGTACCGCGCCGCCGCGCAGCACCGGCAGCTTCAGAAGCGGAAACTTGTCACTCCACTTCGGCAAAGCCGCTGCCGTATTGACGATCGTGCCGTCCGCTTTGCGCACGGCAATCGCGTAGGCATTTGGCGTGCGCATCATGACGCCTTCGATGACGGCCTGGCCGCCGACAATTAGATCTCGTTCGTTAGTCATAATCGTTTTGCTTGGAGTACCGCGTTCACGCGGAACGATTTTTTCACATATTGCTTCCGCCTAAAAGGCGGGACTCCGAACCACTGCTTACAACAATGCCGGCGATTTCGTTCTGGCCGCTTTGTTTAGACACATCGTCCACGCGACCAGCGCAATTACGCCGGCACCTTAATTTCAATTTCGCTAATGCTTAACGGTCATCAGGTTATTTCGTAGCCGTAGCTTCCGGGGCCGCTTTTTTGCCGTAGCGGCGGTTAAATCGGTCTACCCGGCCCGCGGTGTCAACCAGCTTCTGTTTGCCGGTAAAAAAGGGATGACATGCCGAGCAAATCTCCACATGCAAATCTTCTTTCCGCGTCGATCGTGTCTTAAAAGTCTCGCCACACGCACAGGTGACGGTAATTTCTTTATATTCTGGGTGAATTCCTGGTTTCATTTCTCTTAGTTGCCTCTGATGGTCATCGTTTGACGGCTTCAATCAACATTCAATCATAAGGGCACGAAACACGATCGTCAAGCTCGCTTCCTTTATCTTTGAATAATAACAACGACCGCTTTTCTCTATTCAAATCAGTCAGTTAATAATATTGGAAGTGAATTGACAACGACCTAATCGCATGCTACAAGTCAATGTCCGACCTGATTTCGTTAGCCTTAACCCGTGAGTGTGGCACTCGCGCGCCCGTGGCCGGAACAAACAGAGCGTCTCGATGTCAGCGTGTATTAACCGCAGCGTATGGCAGAGGAAGGTAAACCGACCGAGCCGGGTTCAGAACCGAACGTAAAAACAGAGCAGCTCGCGGAGGACGACAAACAAGCGCGGGCTGGGAATCCATCTTTCTCCTCAGCCGATTCGGAAAAAGACGCCAAAATAGAAGAGGCGAAAGCGCGAGTTGCGGCGGCCAAAGACGCAGCTCAGAAGGCAGCAACGCCTGGACCTCCCAGGGCTCCCGTAAAAAAGAAGGAAGAGGGACCGAAACCCGTCGATGCTTCCGCGCACCCACTGGTCAAAAGACTGCGGGCGAAGTTTGGTGAGGCGATCATCGAAGCGACCGAATTCCTGGGCCAGCTTTCCATTCGAATCGACAGATCGCGTGTACTCGAAGTCTGCAGCGCTCTGCGGGACGATGTAACCACGCCTTTCAACTATCTTTCGGACCTGACATGCGTCCATTATCCTGATCAAAGGGACGCGCCGTTCGAAGTCATCTATAACTTGTATTCAATTGCCGCCAACGAGCGCGTGCGTTTAAAGGCGGCCACGAATGGCGCCGGTGTCGAAAGCGTCACCAGCGTGTGGCCGTCGGCTAATTGGCCGGAGCGAGAAGTCTACGATTTGTTTGGCGTGAAATTTCACAACCATCCTGATCTGCGGCGTATTCTTCTGCCGCCGGATTGGGAAGGACACCCGCTGCGGAAAGATTATCCGCTGGAATTTGTCGAGAACCGCTGGACCGAAAACCACCTGCCGGAATTTACGGACGTGCAGCAGGAGCAATTGGAACAGCGCCGGGCTTACGGTCTTGAAATTCTTTCAGTGCCGCAGGAAAGGGAAGTGCGAGAGCTCTTCCGGACGGGAAAAGAAGTAATGCCCAAGGACAAATAGGCAGTAAGCAGAAGGCAGAAGGCAGTAAGCAGAAGGCAGAAGGCAGAATGCCGCAGCTTTGAACTTTGTACTTTGAGCTTTGAAATAGCAGCTCGCTACAGAGGACAAAGCACGAAGTACGAAGCACAAGGCTTATGTCACCAAAAGAGATCGCTGCGCATTATGAAGCCAAAGTCTTTGATACGCCCGAGGCGGCGAAAGTCGCCGGGTTTGTGATCACGGAAACGTTAGCGCCGCGAAATGTCTGGAACAAAGCCAGCGCGGCCCAATCACTCGCGTTGAAACTCAGAGACAAGAAAGAGAAGGGTGAAGCGAAGGAAATAGGGTTGGTGATTGAGCCGTGGAGCGTGACGGGATGTTATGTTCCCGCGGAGCCAGGCGAGACTGCGGCGTAGTTCGAATTTCCCGGCATCAGAAACCTGAAACTTGAGACCTGGAACTAACTAATGCATCAGGTAGAGATCGCGACAACTAGAGAGACAGTACTCGACAGCCCCGAGATGACGCTCAACATGGGGCCGCAGCATCCGTCCACCCACGGCGTGCTGCGCGTAATTCTCAAACTCGATGGCGAGACGGTAATCGATCTCGACTGCGATATTGGCTATCTCCATCGCGGGATGGAGAAGATCGCCGAGAATCGAATGTACGCGATGATCGCGCCGTACTGGGACCGGCTCGACTACATTGCCGCCGTTTCTAATGGACTGGTATGGGTTGAGACGGTTGAGCAAATGATGGGGCTCGCGGTGCCAAAGCGGGCGCATTACATTCGCACGATTCTTACCGAGTTGAATCGGATCGCATCGCATCTGCTTTGGTTGGGAACTCATGCGTTGGATATCGGAGCTGTCACAATTCTTCTCTGGGCGTTTCGCGAGCGCGAAGAGATTCTGAAAATCTTTGAGCGACAATTTGGCGCGCGGCTGACATGTCACGCCTGGCGAGTAGGCGGTATGCCCAACGACGCGTACGATGATTTTGAAAGCGACGTGCGCCGCTTCATTGGCAACATTGGTGAGCGACTTTATGAATACGAGACTGTCTTGTCGGAAAACCGGATCTGGCTGAGTCGCACGGTAGGCATCGGAGTCATTTCCGGCGAGGAAGCGATCGCGATCGGTCTGTCGGGCCCGTCACTAAGGGGATCGGGCGTGGCCTGGGACATTCGCAAATCTCGGCCCTACGCCGCTTATGCTGAGATGGATTTTGAAGTTCCTTTGGGAGAGAACGGCGACACTTACGATCGCTACCTGGTGCGCATGGAAGAAATGCGACAGTCACGCCGCATTGTTCAGCAGGCAATCGACAATCTTCCCGGCGGTCCCGTGAATGCGAAGGTACCCAAACTGATCAAGCCACCGGTTGGCGATTACTATCATTCAATTGAGGGACCGAAAGGCGAGATTGGGTGCTATCTGGTTTCCGATGGCACGCAGCAACCCTGGCGAGTCCGCGTGCGACCGCCGTGCTTTATGAATTTGCAGGCACTGAAGAGATTGTGCATCGGGCATTTGGTGGCCGACGTCGTGGCGATCATCGGGACCCTTGATATCGTATTGGGAGAAATTGATAGGTGAACTCCGTGCTCTCCGTGTCTGGGGGTGATAATGAGATTTATCTCCGAGTGACGGAGTACGCGGAGAGATAGCAGACATGTCGACCATAGCTCTACTGGCACCAATCAACTTGATCGATAGCTTGCTGCTGCGATTCTTCAGCGAGCAGACGGTGAACTATGTCGTCTGGCCATTCATTCAAATCGGAGCAGTTGTGACGATAACTGCTTTGTGGGTCGCGTACGCGACCTACCTGGAAAGAAAGATCTCAGCATTTATTCAAGCGCGCCTTGGCCCAATGCGAGTGGGACCATGGGGTTTGTTGCAGCCGATTGCGGACGGTCTAAAACTGCTCACCAAAGAAGACTTCATCCCTGAAAATGCCGACCGCTGGATCTTCTTCGTCGCGCCGTACATTGCAGTCGTCGCCGCGTTTGTGGTGCTGGCAGTGGTTCCCTTCGGCCCGGACTGGGCGGTGATCACAGATGTAAACATCGGCGTGCTCTTCGTCCTTGCTGTCTCGAGCGTGGGCGTGCTGGCCACGATTCTCGCCGGCTGGTCGTCGAATTCCAAGTACGCGCTGCTTGGCGCGCTGCGTTCGAGCGCGCAGATGGTTTCATACGAAGTTTCGATGGGATTGTCGATTATCGGCGCGCTAATGTTTGCGCGCACGCTTTCACTTTCGGGAATTGTCGGGGCGCAGGCTTCGAACTCGATCTGGTTTGTTCTGTACCAGCCCATCGGTTTCGTCATCTTTGTGATCAGCGGAATCGCCGAGAACAATCGCGCTCCCTTTGACCTTCCCGAAGCCGAGTCTGAATTGGTCGCCGGCTTTCATACAGAGTATTCCGGTTTCCGCTGGTCGCTGTTTTTCATGGCTGAGTACACCGCGATGGTCGTGGTTACGGCAGTGGCGACAACTCTTTATTTGGGCGGTTGGTATTTTCCCTTCGTCTATCGACTGGAGGCGGCCGGCTATCACAACACGTATGTCGCAGTCAGTTTGATTGTCTTTCTCGCGAAAGCCGGGTTGTTGCTTTATCTCTATTTCTGGCTGCGCTGGACGCTGCCCCGCTTCCGCTACGATCAATTGATGGACATCGGATGGAAGTGGCTTTTGCCGGCCGCGCTCATCAATATAGTCATTTCGGCGATCGGAGTTGGGACTATTCAGGGTTTGGATGGCTGGCGCGGGATGCATACGATCGTCTCAGTCACCCGCGGATTAGGCCTGACCCCAACAGGCAAGTTGATAGCGATCGGCTTCGGTGTCGGCAATGTGTTTCTAACTGCCGGAATTCTGTCTTTGATTAATTGGCGCTCGAGGGATTTCAATTTGAAGAAACAGCGGCGCGGGATTCGTTTGGTTGATCTGCCGAAGGGCACGCCGGCCGTCGCGCCGAGCGTCAGCGAGTGAGTTCGACAACTTTAGTTTGTCGATATGTTTAGAGGCGGGCTACCGCCCGCCATTTTGTTCGCAAGAGATCAGTCGGGCAGTAGCCCGACTCTAAACGCAGCAGCTGAAATTGCAAATCTAAAATCGCAAATCTAAAATCTTCTTATGCCATTAGTTCCTGTTCCCAAACCGACGTTCGCACAGAAGCTGAAACGCTTCTTCATGGTCGATCTGCTGAAAGGTCTCGGCCTGACGCTGAAGTTCAACGTCGGTGCCCTCACCGACAAAGACTCAGTCGCGGGAAAAGGAACCTACACCGAGCAATATCCAAAAGTGCGCCCCGACGTAGCGCCGCGCTTTCATGGCGCGCCGCGCCTGAACATGGATCCAGAGACGCACGATACGCTCTGCATCGCGTGCAACCTGTGCGCGCTGGCTTGTCCAGAGGATTGTATTGACGTGATTGCGATGGACGTCGAAATCGTGGTCGCCGGCAAACCGCGGCGCAAGAAGGTCCTGGACGGGTTTATTTTTGATACGTCGCGGTGCATGTTCTGCGCCCTCTGCCAGGAAGCGTGCCCGACATATTGCCTTGAGCTGACTCAGGACTTTGAACTGGCGACTTACTCGCGCGCCGGCTTTGTCTGGAATCGCGAAATGCTTGAACAGGGGCGCGAGACGGTGAAATACGAAAGTTAAGAGATTGCCGATTGCCAATTGCCGATTTCCGATTGGCAGGAGTTGATAGAAGCCTATTCCCACGGGCAAGCTATGAATTCTGATGACTTAAAGAAACGAACGAAGCAATTCGCATTGCGAATACTTAAGCTCGTCGCTGCTCTACCGAACACGATTGAAGGCCGAGCAATCCGAGGCCAGCTTGTTCGGTCCGGCACATCGGTCGGTGCTAACTATCGCGCTGCATGTCGCGGACGATCGAAAGCCGAATTTGTCGCGAAACTTGGAACGGTTGAAGAAGAAGCAGATGAAAGCGCTTTTTGGATGGAAGTAATAATAGAAGGGGACTTCTCAAACAAGCTCAAGTTCAGAACTTGCTCGACGAAGCTAACGAATTGGTGAAGATAATGGCAAGGTCGCGCCTGTCCGCGATTCGCCCCGGCTCAACGAACGCCCCCATGGTTGGATCGAAAAAGAATTCAAATCGGCAATTGGCAATTGGCAATCGGCAATGATCTTATCCGGTTGGGAAACGGTCTTTTTCTGGATATTTTCGCTCGCGGCGATTCTGGCGGGGCTTTTGACCGTCATGGCGCGCAACGCGGTCCATTCGGCGATGTTTCTAATTTCGTCGCTGGTTTCCGTTGCGGCGCTTTTCATTTTGCTCGGCGCGGAGTTTATCGCGGGCGTGCAGATTCTGGTTTATGTCGGCGGCGTGATGGTGCTCTTTCTTTTCGTCATCATGCTGGTCAACGTCGGCGCTGAAGAAGAGGGTCGCGCCGCAATCTTCAATCGCCGGCCACAGGTTGTCGCCGCGCTTGTATTTCTCGCGTTGCTGGCCGGCGTCCTGGTTGTTTATGCAATACCCAGAGGCTACGAGGGCTTACAGAAACGTGACAGTGCGAGCGAAGACAGCGTAGTCGCAAGCAAAGCCGCGAGAGACGCGAGCCTGGCTACTGGTGCGACCGGCGTCAGCCGGCTGACGTCAGAGACCGAGCGCGTGGGCGGCAGTCTCTATAGTTACGCATCTTTGCCGTTCGAAATCGCGAGTCTGCTTTTGCTTGTCGCCATAATTGGTTCGGTCATGCTGGCGCGAACGCTGAAACAGGAAATGGCAGCTGATGATGTCGATCCGGCAATGCTTACCGGAAGGGCGTCGAACAACGAAGGGGAGGGCGACCCTAACCGATGAACTATCTCGCCCCAGCGCTGATTCTAATCTTGCAGGAAACCTCGGGAGGAAGACTCTCCGCGGCATTGCAGAGCACGAAACACCCTGACCTTTCCAAGTTTCTGGTGATTGCCGCGATCTTGTTCATCATTGGCGTGGCCGGCGTGCTCACCCGGCGCAATATCATCGTAATTTTCATGTCGATTGAATTGATTCTGAACGCGGCGAATTTGAACTTCATCGCGTTCTCACGTTACTTGCAGGACACCGGCGGCGCGAACCCGCTAGCTGGTCAGGTGTTCACGGTGTTCATCATCGTAGTCGCCGCGGCCGAGGCAGCGATTGGGCTGGGTATCGTAATCGCGCTGTATCGCAATCGCGAAACGATCTGGGTTGATGAGATTGATTTGATGAAATGGTAAAGCTGTCAGTAGTTAGTTGTCAGTTGTTAGTTGTTTCGCTTTTCGGAGTTTCTTTTTCAACTGACCACTGACCACTGACCACTGACAACACGTTCTTATGTACAAGGTTATTTGGTTAGTTCCACTGCTTCCGCTGGCGGGCGCCGCGATCAACGGCATCTTTGGCCGGTGGTTTCGATTTTCTGAGAAGCTCATCGGGGGAATCGCCGTTGGTTCAGTTGCGCTTTCATTCCTGATCAGCGTCGCGGCTATCTCGTCGTACGGCTTCGGCAGTAATTCACTCTGGCCAAATCCTTACGTCAGCACCCAGGCAACTTTCACCTGGATCAACGGCGGCCCGGTGCATGTCACCCAGGGCCAAAGCGAGCGCGCGCTCACGATGGGTCTGGGGATAGTTGCCGGCCGCACACAACCGGCGGACGGCGCGCTGTTGAACATCGAATGGAGTTATCAGCTTGATCCGCTATCAGCCGTATTCATGCTGATTGTGACCGGTGTTGGTCTGTGCATCTTCGTGTTCGCCACCGGTTACATGCATAGCGACACAGGCTTCTACCGCTTCTTCGCCTACATGGGCCTGTTCATGTTTTCGATGCTCGTGCTGGTGATGGGCTCGAATTTCGTGATGATGTTCGTCGGCTGGGAAGGTGTCGGCCTGTGCTCGTATCTGCTGATTGGTTATTACTTCAATCGGGACGAAGCAGCCAACGCTTCGCGCAAGGCATTCATCACCAACCGCATTGGCGACTTTGGTTTCATGCTCGCGGTTTTTGGAATTATCGCGACGTTTGGCTCGGCACAATACACCAGCGTGATTCCGCAAGCCGCGCTCTATCCAATTGAAACGCTCGGTCACTGGGGCTTGATATCCTGGATTGCGCTGGGACTGATGATTGGCGCGTGCGGCAAGTCCGCTCAGTTTCCACTGCACGTTTGGTTGCCGGACGCGATGGCCGGCCCGACGCCGGTTTCCGCGCTGATACATGCGGCGACGATGGTCACTGCCGGCCTCTACATGCTGACGCGGACGAACGTCATCTTTCAGCATTCGCAAACAATGATGTTAGTCGTGGCAATCGTGGGCGCTTTCACCGCGATCTTCGCGGCGACCATCGGCATCACGCAAAACGACATCAAGAAAGTTCTGGCTTACTCGACCGTATCGCAACTCGGCTTCATGTTTCTTGCCTGCGGCGTCGGAGCGTTCGTCATCGGAATTTTTCACGTGATGACGCACGCGTTCTTCAAAGCGCTGATGTTTCTCGGCGCCGGCAGTGTCATTCATGGCATGCATCACGAACAGGACATGCGTCGCATGGGCGGCCTCAGCCGGTATATGAAATACACGTACTGGACGTTTCTCGCCGGCTGGCTGGCAATCTGCGGCATCATTCCGTTCAGCGGCTTCTGGTCGAAAGACGAAATTCTCTGGCGCACTGCGTCGACCACTTATATTCCTTTGGGCTGGCTTCTGTGGATCGTCGCCACGATCGCCGCAACCTGCACGGCGTTTTACATGACCCGGCTGGTCGCGATGACTTTCTGGGGAAAGGAAAGGTTCGGCAAGCACGAACACACAGCCGGGCACGAGGTCCACGAGGATCACCCCACACCTGAACATCATGCGCACACGCCGCATGAATCACCTAAATCCATGTGGGTGCCGTTAGCAGTACTGGCTGTATTCGCGACGATTGGCGGATTCGTCGGGATCAGCACGGCATTTACGGGCGGCAAAGAGGTCGGCGGCAAGCTGAATATCGTGAACTGGATGAATCCGATCATTTGGAATCCGGCAACGAAACAATTCGGTCCCGTAGCCGGACCGATTAGCGACGACTTGAACACCTCAGAGTCTGAAATTTCAATCGCGCGCAAAACTGCAATAGAAAAGACCTATGGTCACGACGGATTCAATCTCGCAGAAGCAGCGGAAAAGAAACTCGGTGGCGAAACAGCGACCGAATGGCTTTTCATAATTATCTCGCTGGCGGTGGGCGGGCTCGGCATGGGACTCGGTTATCTCTTCTACATTAAGGACCCGCGACTGCCCGAGGCGTGGGCTGCGCGGCTGGGACCGTTGTATCGGGCCAGCTACAACAAATACTGGATCGACGAGATTTACGGCTTCCTGTTTACTCGGCGCACGATGGATCTCGCGCGTGGTGTTTTTGCTTTCGATTCGAAGGTAGTTGACGGCGGCGTGAATGGTTCAGCATGGCTTACGCGTTTGTCGAGTCTCATCACCGGCGGCACGGATAAGTACTTTGTTGATGGCCTGGTCAACGCGATCGCGGGGTTTGTGACCCGATTGATGTCGCCAATTGTGCGCGCGGCGCAAACGGGCTTTACGCAAAACTATGCATTGGTGATGGTGATTGGATTGCTGGTCGCCGTGGCCCTGTATTTCGTTAAGATCTTTTAAGTTCGCAGCCAGTGTCAGCAGCCCGCGCGTAAGCAGGGCAACTGTCGGGCTTCTGACATGTTCAATTAACGAGGACTGACGTGTTATCACACAACATTCTCTCAATCATCACGTGGTTGCCGGCCCTGGGAGCGATTCTGATTCTGGCACTGTTCCGGAATGGACAGAACGACCTGATCAAAAAATTCGCGACCGCCTGGCTGGGATTGGATTTCGTGGCGTCGCTTTTTCTTTTTGGTTACGACCGCGGCCTCGGCGGGATGCAATTTCTGGAAGACCACCAATGGATTCCGATAATCGGCGCGCGCTATCAGATGGGCGCCGACGGGGTGGCCGTGCTGTTGATTGTGCTGACTACTTTTCTCGGCGTCCTCGCGGCGTTGTCATCATGGAATTACATCGCTAAGCGCGAAAAGGAATACTACATCCTGCTGCTGCTGTTGCAGACGATGGTCCTCGGGGTCTTCGCTTCGATGGACCTGTTTCTGTTTTATCTGTTCTTCGAAGTTTCGCTCGTTCCCATGTATTTCCTGATCGGTATTTGGGGCGGCGAGAACCGCTTGTATGCGGCGATAAAGTTTTTCCTCTACACCCTGGTCGGATCGGTTGTCATGTTGCTGGGTATTTTGAAAATCTATTTCCTGACACAGGACACTGCCCTGAGCTCGAAGATTACTCAGTCGACCATCAATCTGCTCGCCGGGAACGATAAAGCAGCCGCGATGGTGGCGAGCACTCTGCAGGCGGCGGCAACCAATCCGTCAGGAGCCACCGGGACTTTCAATATTCTGTATTTGCAGGCAATCGGTTCCGTGATGCCGATGGGCACGATGCAGGTGCTTTTGTTTTTCGCGTTTGCGCTCGGCTTTGCGATCAAAGTGCCCATGTTCCCGTTTCACACCTGGCTGCCTGACGCACACGTCGAAGCGCCCACGGCAGGTTCGGTAATTCTCGCCGGAATTCTGCTGAAGCTCGGCACCTACGGGTTCTATCGTTTCAATCTGCCGATGTTTCCCAAAGCGTCTCTCGACGAACATTTTTTCGGAAGCTTTGGCGTGCGCAGCATAATGATCTTTCTGGCGATTGTTTCGATCATCTATGGCGCGCTGGCGGCGATGTACTTTGTCGTCAAGCGGGACGGCGACGTCAAGAAGCTGGTCGCCTATTCGTCAGTTTCATCGATGGGCATTGTGATGCTCGGCTTATTCGCGCTGAATCCAAACGGGATCAACGGTGGCGTGATGCAGATGGTCAATCACGGGATTTATTCCGGCGCCCTCTTCCTGCTGGTGGGCATAATTTACGAACGCCGTCACACACGCAACGTCGCCGAGTTCGGCGGCCTGTCACATGTCATGCCCGGCTATGCTGCTGTTTTCCTCGCCATGGCAATGACCGCGATTGGCCTGCCGATGCTGGCGGTGTTTATTTCCGAATTCCTGGCGATGCGGGGCGCCTTCGAAGCGAATCCTGTTTGGGCAGGCTGGGCCGGACTGGGAATTATTCTCAACGCGGGTTACATGCTTTGGCTTTACCAGAGAATGTTCTTTGGCGAAATCACCAACGAAAAGAACAAAGCATTACCCGATCTGAACGCGCGCGAGTGGGCGTACATGTTGCCGCTGGTGATCATGTCGCTGTGGATCGGCATGTATTCAGCGCCGTTTATCCGTTACATCGAAAAGCCCGTAATCGCGCTCGTAAGACAGATCCGGCCAAATTATCCAATACCCGGACAGCCGGTGATAAGTGCGCCCGGGCCTATTCGAGCGCAAAAATAGTCTCGAATCATGCTCTTATTTTTTCAAACCAGCACGTTCTTCAATCCGGACGATCTGAAATTGATCGCGCCGGAGTTGATCCTCACCGCGGTCGCCTGCGTGGCGCTGGTGATGGAAGTCATCCTTCCTTACAAACTCAGCAAATGGACCGCCTGGTTTTCACTCGCGGGGATCGGCCTCGCGCTGATCTCGCTCGTAATGCAGTTTCGAACGATGGCGGGCGGGCTAAGTTTGAATGTGCAAAATCTGACAGTGCTCGATGGGTTCTTTGGCATGGTCCGCATCGACGGGTTCGCGTTGTTGTTCAAGGCAATCTTTCTCGTGGCCGCGGGGCTGGCGATTGCAATCTCGACCCGTTTTTTGGACATCGAAGGCGAACAGCATGGCGAGTACTATGCGCTGATTCTCCTGGCGACCGTGGGCATGATGTTCCTCGGCAGCGGCTATGATCTGATCTCGCTTTACATCGCGCTGGAGTTGATGGCTGTTACGTTTTATGTCCTGGTCGCGTTCACCAAACGGCAAAAGCGTTCGAATGAAGCGGGCATGAAGTATTTTCTGCTGGGCGCATTCTCATCCGGCATCCTTCTCTATGGAATGTCTTTGTTGTATGGTGTCGCGGGCTCTACAAATCTTGGTGTGATGGGTAAGAACCTCGCCATCGCCCCGCCCGACGCGCGACCGTTATTGCTGCTCGGCATGGTCGCGCTTGCGGCTGGACTATTTTTCAAAGTCGCCGCCGTACCATTCCACATGTGGGCGCCGGACGCCTATGAAGGCGCGCCGACTTCCGTGACTGCGTTTCTTTCGACAGGCTCGAAAGCCGCGAGCTTTGCGTTGTACGCCCGAATCTTCTTCGTCGCGCTGGCGCCGATGCAGATCGACTGGGCGCCGCTGCTCGGTTTGGTGGCCGCGGTGACCATTGTTGTCGGTAACTGGGCCGCGGTCACCCAGGAAAATTCAAAACGCCTGCTCGCTTACTCTTCAATATCAAACGCGGGTTATTTGCTACTTGGAATAGTCGCGAACAACGCTTACGGAAATATCGGACTGATAATTTATTTGCTCGTGTATACGTTGATGAACATGGGCGCGTTCGGCATCGTGATTAGCCTCCGGCGGCGCGGGATCATCGGCGACAATGTCGATGACATGGCGGGTCTCGCGCAGAAGGCGCCGGGCATGGCCGCGATGATGTCGATCTTCATGTTGTCGCTCGGCGGGCTGCCCGCGACCGGAGGATTCATCGGCAAGTGGTATCTGCTTTGGGGATTGTTTGACCGCGCCAGAACGGACCAGAAGAATTGGTATTACTGGCTGGCGGGCTGGGCAGTCATCAACATCGTCATTTCCTTCTATTACTACATTCGATTTATCAAAGTGATGTACCTGGGCGACCGGGTCGCCGACGAACAGCCACTGTCATTGTCGCCCGCATTGCAAACAGCTTTGGTGACCGCGTTGGTCGGAATAATCTTTATCGGCATTTATCCGCAGCCGATTATTGCAATTGCCCAGAAGCTTGCTCCCTCACAAGCGGTCATTACTTCCCCGGCTCCCATAGCGCGACCGTCCTCGCCCAACCAATAGTGAGCGCAGGCCCAACCCTTCTCGTCTTTTATTTATTCGCCGCAATTGCCGTCTGGCTGGGGTTGGTTTCTCTGCGCGGAGGATTTCGTTTCCGTCACTATGTGAAGGCAGAGCTTCAGCGCGATCACGCAGCTTTCTCTCCCTTTGTCACTGTTTTTGTTCCGTGTCGCGGACTTGAAAGCGGACTAAAGGAAAACCTCACGGCAATCTTTCTCCAGGACTATCCAGCCTTCGAGATCATTATTGTCAGTGATGCCGCCGCCGATCCGGCGCTTGTTGTTGCTGAACAAGTGCGCAGAATGTTGGACGAGCATATTGGTCCTTCGGTTCGCAGCGTGATTGCCGGACCGGCCACAGACAGCGGACAAAAAGTACATAACCTTCGGACCGCGATTCGTGAAGCCTCGCTCTATGCAGAGGTGTTCGTCTTCGTCGATACGGATGCGCGACCACAGCGCGATTGGCTGCGATCGTTGGTGTGGCCATTGAACGATCCCGGAGTCGGGGCGGCGACCGGATACCGCTGGTTTGCGCCTGCGCGTGGCGGGTTGTCCTCGCACCTCCGTTCGGTGTGGAACGCCTCGATCGCCTCGGCACTGGGTGAGCGCGACGACAAAAACTTTTGTTGGGGCGGATCGACGGCGATCAGGCGAACGACTTTCGAACGATTGAATGTGATCGAGAAATGGCGCGGAACAGTGTCAGACGATTTTACGATGACGCGGATCTTACACGACGCAGGATTGCCCATCAGGTTTGTGCCCCAGTGCCTGACGCCGGCAATTGAAGATTGCAGTTTTCGCGAGCTGCTTGAATTCACCACGCGGCAGTTGAAGATCACCCGGGCTTACGCCCCGCATTTGTGGAAAGCAGTATTAGCCGGTAGCGTGATTTTCGCTCTGGTATCTTTTGGCGGGATCGGTCTGGTGTTGGCGCGAGCGATAACTGGTCTGACCTACGGCGCGCCATTACTCCTTCTGTTTGTCATCTTCGTTCTTGGTTCCATGAAATCGTACCTGCGATTGAGAGCGGTGAGATTGGTTGTAGAAGATCAGCGATTGCGATCCATGGGAACCACATTGGCGCATATCCTGCTCTGGTCCGTCGCGTCGTTACTCTTTCTCTGGAATGCCGTTGCGGCCGCGATCTCACGACGAATCACCTGGCGCGGAATTACTTACGAATTGAAATCACCGACTGAAACTGTCATCATCCAGCGCGATTCTTAGTGTTCTCCGTCTCCCAAAGGGAGAGGGAAACTTCACAGACTAAAAGTCTGGTGACACATCGAATGCCAAACAAAGCCGTTCAACTTGTTCAGCTCCTCCGTTCAACGAAGCGCGAAAAGCGTCTCGGCACAGTGATCCTGTTTGTCACTTCGCGCTGCAATTCGTTTTGCCAGACCTGCTTCTATCATGAAGAACTTAACCAGCCCGGCGACCTGACCTTTGCGCAGATTGAAAAAGTCTCGCGCACGATGCCGCCAATTACCGATCTCTGGCTTTCCGGCGGCGAGCCCACTTTGCGTCACGACGTTTCCGAGATCATCGATCTGTTCGTGCATCACAACGGTGTGCGCCGCTTGATCATGCCGACGAATGGTTTGGTAAAGTCGCGAGTCTACGACATTGTGGATCGCGCCCTGGGTTCGCATCCAAACCTCGATTTGTACTTGAACATCGCACTGGACGGACATGGCGAGACACATGATCGCATTCGCGGTGTCCCGGGTCATTGGGAGAAGACGCTGGATTGCATCGATGAGCTTTATCCGTTGAAAGAAAAATACGATGCCCGGTTCAGGTTGAATGCGAACACCGTAGTTTGCGCCGCTAATTATCAGGAAATGGAAGCGCTCGCAGAATTCATGTGGAGCGGATTTCAGCTCGACGGCCATTATTTCAACATCGTCCGTGGCGATACGCCGGTTGGTGACGAAATTAAACAAGTGCCGGCAGAGGTCCTGCCGCGAATGTATTCGTTTGTTTCGGGCCTTACGAAGCGTTATGGCGATCGCATGTTTGCCGGGGATGACAGCGCGCGGCGCTTCGCTAAGAACGTCGCTTATGTCGGGGCGATCACGACGCATTACCGCACGCAGCACGCGAATTTCTCGCAGTCAACCGCCTGGCCGTTTCCCTGCACGGCGGGCGAAACGATTGCCGTAATCGACTATAACGGTGACGTACGCGCTTGCGAGTTGCGACAGAAATTCGGCAGCCTCGCGGATCACGATTACGACTTTGGGGCGCTGTGGGCTGCTGAGGGGCGACAGACTGAGCTTAAGGCGATCGATGGCGGCAAGGCCTGCTGGTGCACGCATGTCTGCTTTATTCACGATTCGATGCGTCACTCGCGGCGCTCGCTTCTGTTGGATCTGCCGAAGAATTATCTGACTCGCGAGAGTTGGTAGACCTCTGCTTATGCCCACCGACGATCAAGAGGAAGTTAATCGAAAATCCGGTATGGCGTATGCCGCGGCCTTCTCTTTGTTTGCGGCAGTCCTCACCGGCTTACTAATCGGTTGGTTGCTTGATCGCTGGTTGGGCACCAGACCATGGTTGCTGGTTGTTGGACTGGTCTTCGGAGGAGCCGCAGGTTTTTACGAACTAGTCAGGACTACATCAAAGCTTTCCTGAGATAAAATCTCGATTCTGAACTCGACAGCGCCCTCTCTCACAGGTAAAATCGTGCGCTTAATCAATGAGCGAAATCGTTAACAATGTAGACACCGGTGCGCTGATTCAAGTTGAAGACTCGCGGCTGGAACTCCGAATTCTGCGCAATATGATTGTCGCTATCACAGTCGCTGTCGTCATCAGTACATTGTTGGCCCCGTGGCGCGTAACCGGCGGCTTGCTGCTCGGCGGGGCGTTGGCGCTGTTCAATCATCACTGGTTGCAAACTTCGATCGCCGCAGCGTTCCTTGTCGATACCGGCAAACGACCGCGCGTCAGAGCCTGGCGCTATGTTCTGCGGTACCTCGTTATTGGCGCAATCGTTTTTATTGCTTACAAACTGAATGCTGTTTCGCTGGCCGCCACAATCGCCGGTCTCTGCGCCTTTGTTGCGGCAATGTTTGGCGAAGCTGGTCGATCGTTTTATCTAATCATGTTTCATCGAGAGGAATACTGATAAATGTTCGTTCTGCTGCAAAATGCGGAAACTGCCGGCAAGGCGGCGGAGCAGGTTGGAGAGCAAGTTGAACAGGCGCCGATTGTCGTGCGTCTGGTCAATCATTACTTGGGCGAGTGGGCGTACAACTTTGAAATGAAGTACACCTACCCCAAGTGGAAATGGTTTCTGGCAAAGTTTGGCTCAACGCCGGAAGCAGCATTCGGGGTTTACACGCCTGAGAATGCCATCCCCTGGTACACAGTGATGTTCGTGATCGCCTGCATTCTCAGTATCGTCGTCATCTGGATTTTGAAGGGCCAACTCTCCGAAGACAAACCCGGCGCAGGGCAACAGACTTTGGAACTAGGTGTCTTAGCGATTCGCAGCATGCTTGAAGATATTGTCGGGCCTCACGGGCTGCAATATTTCCCAGTGGTCATGACCTTTGCCGTATTGATCCTTATCTCAAATTTAATGGGATTCTTTCCATTATTCATGACGCCGACTTCAGCGACCAGCGTTACGTTCGCACTCGGCCTGTCTTCCTTTCTGTACTACAACTACATTGGAATCAAAGAGAATGGAGTGTTTGGACACTTGAAGCATCTCGCAGGGCCGATCTGGTGGATCGCTCCGCTAATTTTTCTGATCGAGTTAATAAGTAATCTTATCAGGCCATTCACGCTTGGCATTCGTCTTTTTGCCAACATGTTTGCAGACGAGAAAGTGATGGACACCGTAACACACCTGGCGCCGCCATGGACGCTGTTCGCAGTGCCAAACGTTGTTATTTTGATTTTGCTTCTACCTTTGAGTTTGTTCGTTGCTGCCGTTCAGACATTCGTTTTCATTTTGCTGTCCCAGCTCTATATCAGTGAGGTTTCGCATGCGCACGACAGCCACCCCCACGCAGAAGGCACCGAAATCATTGCACCGGCTTTAACGTAATCCGATTTTATCAAGCGCGCTTTCGAGCGATGCGAGCAATGGGCCGCACACGTTGAAGCGTACGTTTTATTTCGCGAACCATAAGGACGACATAGCCAGTATATCTTCTTAGGTCTGTATTGCTGGAGCGCCGTTGTAAGAGGGGCGGTGGATACCGGATTCAGACGAAATTATTCAGGGTTATGAGTTCCTGAAGAGTTCGCTACGCCTGGAGGAGAATGGAAATGAGAAAGGTTAATTTTCTGATAATGGCGGCGCTTGGACTTTTATTGAGCGCCGTGCCGGTACTCGCGCAAGGGGATGCCGCCGCCGCCGCCGCTTCTGCGGTTGGAACTAAGGCAATTGCCGCAGGTATTGGATTCGCGATTGCAGTGTTTGGAGGAGCGATTGGCCAGTCGCGGGTCGCCGCGGCAGCCTGCGAGGGCGCGGCACGTAATCCTGGCGCATCGGCCCGTATTCAGATCCTAATGATCCTGGGGTTGGCCCTGATCGAATCATTGGTGCTGTTTGCGTTGGTAATCGTGTTCTTCAAAACGTAGTCTGAACCCCAACGAGCCAAGCGTTGCGAGCGAAGCTGAATGCTTCGCTCGCATTTGTTTTCTTAAGTGCTTCTTTGGCCGCAGCGAAAGCACTGTGTTACGCTGAGGCTGCCGAACAAGGAAGGTTACTCGCCAATGAAAGTTTGCCCGCATTGCGGCAAGCAATACCCTGACACCATGACGCTCTGCTCGGCAGACGCAACCCCTTTGCAGGGGGTTGACGATCCTTTGCTGAATCACACCCTCGCCGGAAAGTACCGAATCGAGAAGCTAATCAAACGAGGCGGCATGGGCGCAGTGTATCGCGGCAAGCACGTGCTGATGGAAAAAACCGTCGCGATTAAAGTTTTGCGGCCCTCGCTCGCTGCTGATCCGGACGTCGTCGCTCGGTTCTCGCGCGAGGCCAAGGCGGCTTCACGCATTTCGCATCCTCACGCGGTTAGCGTGACTGACTTTGGCGAAGCTGAAAATGGCGTTGTGTTTCTGGTGATGGAATATCTCGACGGCCGCACGCTGAAAGAGATCATCAGGCATGAAGGCCGCATGTCTCTGGAGAGGGTGGTTGAGATTATCCGTCAAGTTGCCGGCGCCCTCGATGCTGCGCATGCGGGTGGGGTCATTCATCGGGACTTGAAGAGCGATAACATCATGCTGGTCCGCCACAATGGTGATGAGTGGGCCAAGGTTTTGGATTTTGGGATCGCTAAAATCAGATTGCCCGAAGGCGTCCACGATCCTGATCTCACGGCTCCTGACCTGGTAATCGGCACGCCGCAATACATGTCTCCAGAGCAATGTTCGGAAGCAAAAACGATGGACGCTCGCTCAGACGTCTATTCGCTGGGTGTGATTGTGTTCGAGATGTTGGCCGGAAAAGTCCCGTTCACCGGCGAATCGGCAACCAGCATCATGATGAAACAGGTGCAGGAGCCGCCGCCTTCGCTGCTCGCGTTGAGACGCGATCTACCTGTGGGATTAGAAGGTGTAATCCAGCGCGCTCTGGCAAAGCAGCCTGCCGATCGATTTCAAACCGCGAGTGAATTGTCTGATGCTTTATCAAACGCGGCCGCTGGAAAAGCTTCTGCCACGTACACTGCCGGGCAGACTCTTGGAGCTGCGACTGTGCCGAACGCGCCCGTCAATCATGTCGATGATCTCGATGAAGTAACTGTCGTGCGCCGGCACGAACCTTCGAGTACGTTTACCAGGATCGCCCCGCAAGCTGAGTTAGCAACTTTCAATCCCTGGAAAATTATTATTCCTTCCGTAATCGCATTGTTGGTGGTTTTTACCGGAGTATTCTTATTGACACGAAATTCCGGCCAGACGCCTCAAACTCCGAATCAGTCCGGTTTGTCAGCTGATCCTAATGCCCAACCCGTAGAGCCAACGGGTTCGCCAACCGGCGAGGGTGAGAGCGGAATGGAGACCCTTCCGATTCCGACACCTTCCGCCAGCGTCCCGCCGGCGAATGCCAACGCGAATTCAAGATCCGAGGTGCCGGCGACGATAGTCAACGGAAACTTCGGTGGAAACACAAACCAGAACACCTCTGAGCGTCCCAATCGGAATGTGAATAAAGCTTTGGAAACTGCATCGCCAAGAGGGAACCCCTCTCCCTCCCCGAAATCGTTGCCGACCTTGCCACCACTAAAGACTTCGCCGACTGAAGCGCCGCCAAAGCCAAAACCCTCAGCCACCGTGGATCAGCCACCGAATTAATCGCCGTCAATGGCATTCATAACCAATTGGCGCAGTCTTGCTTCATCGTCTGTCTCGATCTGTATATCAAAAACATAACAGGGCAAGTCTATGCGCAACGAGCGAAGTTTCACTTCGTCTTTGGCGGTCGTCAATAAGGCGTCCGCTCCATTAGCCGTGGCCGCGCGAATGACAGTATCTACATCGTTTTGCGTGTACTTATGGTGGTCAGCAAAAGGATGCACATAGGTAAGGCGATACTCTTCGGCGCGAAGTTGAGCAAAAAAAGATTCGGGATTTCCGATCCCACAAAACGCCGCGACCCGACGTGGTTCAACCCAATCCCTCGGTTCCGGGCTCCCGGGTAGATGCCCCAGGGCGCAGCTCTTCATTCGCGAAACAAATATCGGTCGACCGCCGCTGAAGTGATCAATTTCTTTTCTTAGGGCGTCGACCGACGGAGATTGATCCGAGCGAGTGGTGACGATGCAATCCGCGCGTTGGAGGCCACTCCGCGGTTCGCGCAAAAGACCGGCTGGTAACAAATGGCCATTGCTCCATGGATTCGTCGCATCGATCGTTACAATGTTGAGGTCACGAGTTAGACGCAAATTCTGAAATCCATCATCGAGAACAAAGCAGTCGCTCCGCAGATTTTCAATCGCCCATTGGGCGGCTGCAGCGCGGTCACGATCGGCAATGACAGCGGCCCGGCCCTTCAGTTTTTCAGCCAGCAAAACGGCTTCGTCGCCGGCCTGATCTGCGTTCGCGAGAATCGTACGACCATCGGCGACCACAACTCGATCCTCTTCATTCGCGCGAGCGTAGCCGCGCGTGAGGATGCACGGCCGCCGGTCTGCGTCAGCAAGTTCCCGAGCGATCCATTCAACTAAAGGCGTTTTCCCGGTGCCTCCGGCGGTTATGTTTCCGACGCTGATTACTGGTGCTTCGAGTTGCTGCGCGCCAAACAACCCGGCTTTGTAAAGGGCGAGGCGAATTTTCATCGTGGCGCCATACAAGGCGCTGAAGGGCAGCAGCGCGGTTGACGCGACCCGATTCATTTTGCAGCGACCGCTGGTTGAATGGAGACGGGAAGGCTTTCGGAGTCAGGTTCACGAGAGAGAATGTCGGCAAGCATTTCTATTGTGCGATCGGTAGCGCCGCGATTTTGTCGGCAGACGTTTACTCCGCGCTCAGCGATTTGCTTTCGTTTTTCTTCGTCCGAAAGAAGTTCGTTGAAGACTGAAGCAAGGATCTTCGAAGTCTCCCCAGTCGTTCCGTTGGGCAATTGGATCAAGCCGTCGCTCTCGATAAATGACTTCGTGATCGCCGCAAAGTTTTTCGTGTGGGGTCCGACTATGACGCAGGCGCCGGCAGCAGCCGGCTCAATCATGTTGTGCCCGCCTTTTGTCGCGATGCTCCCGCCCACGAAGACGATAGCAGCCAGGGGATAGACCGAGCGCAGCTCGCCAATAGTGTCGAGCAGGATTACCTGGCAATCTTGATCTTCCTGACCCGGAGAATCAGAGCGTCGCACCCAGGCCAGGCCTGAGTCTCCAAGGAGAACCGCGACGTCCGAGAATCGCTCAGGATGCCGCGGCGCGATAAGCAGGCGAATCCGCTCTCTTTGAGCAGCGCCTGCGTCTCTGAAGGCCTCCAGAACAACACTCTCTTCGGGTTCATGTGTCGATGCCGCTATGATCAGCCTGGCACTGCCATTGAAACCGAACCTTTTACGGAACCCTTCGGTCACGGTCTGATCAGTGCCGACCTCGGCGCTATCAAATTTCAAATTCCCGGTCACGCGAATATCTTTGTCGTAGCCCAGTTGTCGCAGCCGTTCGGCGTCTGCCTCAGATTGCATCAACGCAAGCGCGAGATCGTTGACGGCGCGCCGAATGAATGCTCCGAGTTTGCGATAACCGCGGAACGATTTTTCGGAGATTCTTCCATTAACCAGCGCAACCGGGATTTCGTGGCGCTTACATTCGCGCAAAAGGCGTGGCCAGATTTCGGTCTCCATTATCAGCACCGCCGAGGGTTTGAGCGCTCGCAGCGCCCGGCGCACGGTCCACGCCCAGTCGAAGGGAAAATAAAAGACTGCCACGGCCTGGTGCTGAAATGCACTACGGGCGAATGCCTGGCCGGTGAGCGTAGTAGTGGAAACAACAATTTGGTGCGATGGAAAACGACGTGTCAATGCGTGGATCAAGGGACGTCCCGCCTCAGCTTCACCGACAGAGACGCAGTGCAACCAGATAAGCGGTTGGCCGTCCCTGGCGATGGCGGGCAGATTTCCCAGCCGCTCACGAATGCCTGCGATGTATTTGCCGTGACGCAGCGCGTCGAGTACAAATCGCGGCATCATGATGATGAACGCGATGGTCAGCAACAGGCTGTAGATGAAATACACGGCGGGGATTCGGTTTAGATTTCAAGCTCTAGTTTGCTGTGCCGGCGTAACAACCTAAAGGTTGAACTCCCAACGCAGCTTCTTACTTAGCGCGCTCGATATAGCGGCCTTCGACGGGGTCGACGCGAATCCGATCGCCCTCGTTGACGAACGGGGGCACTTGAATCGTGACTCCGTTCTCGAGCGTAGCGGGTTTATTGACATTGGAAACCGTGGCGCCTTTGAGCGAAGGTTCTGTCTGCTTAACTTCGAGTTCCAGTGACGGCGGTAAGTCGATGCCGATCGGCTCTCCCTCGTAAAACTCTGCCTGGATCTTGAGTCCGGGAGTCAGCCACTGAGCAGCATCACCGAGGTCATCGCCGCTCAAAGCTGTTTGATCGAAAGTCTCGGTGTTCATGAAGTGGTGGTGCGAGCCGTCGGAATATAAGTATTCCATTTCATGTTGTTCCATCGATGCCTTTTCAATTGTGTCCGCCGAGCGAAAACGATGTTCAAACGATGACCCCGTGCGAATGTTGCGCAGCTTGGTCTGGATCATTGCCCGCAAGTTACCGGGCGTGTGGTGTCGAAATTCAACGACTTTGCACGGCTGGCCCTCAAAAACGATAACCATGCCACGACGGATCTGGGTTGCGGGAATTGCCATGATTCTAAAAGGATCTCCTGAGTTTCTGTTGGTTGGCGGCTGGAGCGCTCAGCAGATAGCGCCGATCACGCCTCTCTTTGCAAACTTGGTAGTCTAGCCGCGCGCGTTAACCTTGTCCAGCCGTGCCCTTCTATCTGTTGTGGCGTCTAATTTAGTTGGGGCCCGCGCATAGAAACGTATGAACTTACGGACAGGAGGCCCTGGAACTTTTTGATTAAGGACACGAGTCTATCTGCTCGCAAAAAAGAAAGCGGACGAGTTCGATGCAAAGCAATCATCGTCCCCGTCCGCTCCCAGGAGGAGCCCACCTACCTGTTTGAATTAACGTGACGGCGGGCTGAAAGTTCCACAATTCTATTTTGAGTGGGGACCACCGGAACAAGAGTCTCGAAAGTGAAGCGGCCCTGAGGGCGCCCTAAGAAATCCCGATTCCAAATTTCGAATGTCAGATTCAGATTTCCGAATGAGGAACGTAGAAATCTTCGAATTCCAGATTTCAAATCTCAAGATTCGGATGGGTAAGACCTAAGCCGCGCGGGCCCGCAACTCCTGGCGCTTTCGCACTACTCGATCCAGCCACTCCTGCGCGTCTTCATATCGGCGAAAGCGGTGTTCATCGGCCCGGAACGCCGGCGTGTGATAATAACGCCTGCCGTTAATCAGGCACGCCGGGTGAACGATGTGGAGCATTTCGTGAAAAAGAATGTATTCGACAAACCATTCAGGGACATTGGCCGAGTCCAGCGTCTTGCTGATAGTGATAGTGTTATGCACCGCGTCGTGATGTCCGAGAATACTTCGCGCCCGCCGCACTGACCAGGTGAGCGTTGGTTTCTCCAGTTGCTCGCTGAAGTACCGGCGGTTCAGTCGCCCGAACATTTTTTCAAGATCGTAAACTTTGCCGCTCGCAGATGTCAGAACCTTTCGACCGCGCTGGCGCCTGGCAATTTCTGACGCCCGCAACACCTGAGGGCTGAGTGCGTAAGAACGATAGACGCGCTCATGCGCAACTGCCGGCTTTTTGGCAATCAAGCGCGAGACCAGGATAAAGGCGAGCGCTCGCATCACCTCCGGCGGCGCCGCATGAAAGAGATCGGATAGCCGGACATAAACTCGACCGGAGCGAATCCTGATTGTGTGATGCAGGCCGACGTAAGGATAAAACTTGACTTCAATGGGCGGCACGGCACGCCGGTCGAGCTGTCGAAAAGCGTCGGCGAAAACCTTCTTGAGATGAATAGTCGACTGCGCCATGAGCAATTAAAAGAAGCAGAGGAAGCTCGGAAACAGTATCCAGCCTTGTTTCGGACCGGTTCATACTATTTAGCACTCGTAGCTGTCGTCAACCACAGCGTCGAAGTGTCGCCTAAGTCGTTGACTGAACAGAGAATGCAATACGCGAAAGCGCGAAGCCCTCGGCGCCACGCGCTTCGGTGCCCAGCTAAACTCAAGGCTCTTAGCAGGTTACGCAGTTTCGAGCGTCGAAAGCAGATCTGCGTTGTATTCCCGTCCGTGGACGTTCTCTCCTTTGTAAACAATGGTTTGCGGGTGTTTTGCTGATTCGCTATACTGGCGCTCTCACGTTATTCTTTTTGTTTCCGGGACTCCGGACACCGGCTGATGACGAATCGCGAACCTGGCACCGCAACTCCAAGAATTAGTCCTGATCTGCGGGACCAGGCGATTTTGTCTGCACTGATCGAAGAGCATCTGGTCACCGGCGAGGCCATTGGGTCGCATACGCTCTCAGAGCGGTTTGCGCACGCGTCGGGCTGGAGCGCGCCGACAATTCGCAACGTCATGGGCCGGCTCGAGGAAGCCGGGCTGGTCGAACAACCGCATACTTCGGCCGGCCGGATACCTACCGACCAGGGCTATCGCTTTTACGTCGATCACATGCTGAGCAATGCGAAGCTATCCAGGTCGGATCTTGCCGCGATTCAAAAAATCCTTTCCAGTGAACCCGAAGAGACTCGGTTTCAACCGCATCGACTGATGATCAAAGCCTCGCATGCGCTCTCAGCCCTCTCTGAAAACGTTGGCATCGTCGTATCGCCGTCCCTGGCAGAGAATCGCCTGCAACATATCAAGTTCGTGCAGTTGCCGGACGATCGCATTCTGGTAGTTCTGGTGTCGACTTCAAATCTTGTTCACGACAAAGTTATCCATATCGACGAAAAGTTTACTCAGGACGAATTGGAGACCACGGCGCGCTATTTGAACACGGAATTCAGCGGCAAGAGCCTCCGCACAATCCGGATGGAGATCATCACCCTGATGCAGGAGGAAAAGGCGCTTTACGATCGACTGCTGCGCAATGCGATGCTGTTATGCGAGCGGAGCCTCGAAGGCGAGGAAACCGTCGCCGGCGATGTATTCGTCGATGGCGCCTCGAACATTCTGCTCAAACCTGAATTTGCGGACACCGAAAAGATGCGGGCATTGTTTCAAATGTTCGAAGAAAAGTCTCGATTGGTAAAGATCCTCAATGAATGTATGAGCGCGGAGCCGGGTACTGCCGGCCCGGTTAAGGTTGTAATCGGTCGCGAGAATTCTGCGCCGTCGATGAGCCACTGTGCGGTCATCACCACTTCATACCGCATCGGCGAAGGCGACAGTGCCGGAACTATTGGCGTGGTCGGGCCCACGCGAATCGAGTATGCGCGAATGATGGCTGTGGTAAACTATCTGGCGCGCTTTATCGAGCGCGAACTATCTAATGAGGGGTCTTTCCAGTAACCGCGATCCCAGGTTCGCTAACCATCCTGCTTCTGCACACAGAGAGTCCGGACGTTAATGGCATCCGATAAGAAATCAAAACAGTCAAATAGCATTCCAATCAGGTTCTTCGATGACGACGAAGTTTCGGCCGAAGGCGCGGGCAGCGAAGCCTCCGATTTTGAGGATGTGCCGGAATTGATCGCGGATGACCATGCCCATTTCAGTGACGGCTCGGGCGAAGATCCGCCGTTACCGGCCCGCCCGGAGGAGGTTGCCGAAGATAAGGGCGGCCCCGCGCTTGCCGAACTGGTAGCTACGCGCGCCGAATTGAAGCGAGTTGAGGCAGCGTTGGCCGAAGCGCGCGAAGGTCTGGCGCGCCGGACCGCGGACTTTGATAATTACCGAAAGAGAGTTGAACGCGATCGGTCCGAAGTCCATAACCGGATTGTCGCCGACGTTGCCATGAAGTTGCTTCCGGTTGTCGATAATCTCGGGCGCGCACTGGATGCTGAGCGCTCAGTCGAAGCGAGCGAATCAAAAGAGTTCAGGCATTTTCTTCACGGGGTTGAGCTCATCAATAAACAACTAAACGAACTGCTCGAATCCCTCGGCGTTGAGCCCATTCCAGCAGTCGGCGAGCGGTTCGATCCGCATGTTCATGAAGCAGTGGTCACGGAAGCTACGGATGAGTATGAACCGGACACGGTGATCCAGGAGATGGTTCGTGGCTATCGCATCGGCGGCAAGCTGGTTCGCCCTGCAATGGTCAAGGTATCGGCGAAAGCCGACGATAATGACTAAATGACTAGCTGAGCACTTCAACAACCTCAAACTGCCTATGGGTAAGATTATTGGAATCGATTTAGGTACAACTAATTGCTGCGTAGCTGTGCTCGAGGGCGGTGCGGTGCAAATTGTGCCGAACAAGGAAGGCGGCCGCACGACCCCAAGCGCTGTTGGATTTACCGACAAGGGCGAGCGGCTGGTTGGGCAAATCGCGAAGCGGCAGGCAGTAACGAACGCGGCGAACACCGTCTATGCAGTCAAGCGGTTGATCGGGCGTAAGTTTGGATCGGTGGAAGCGCAAAAGATGCGCGAGACGGCGCCGTTCGAGATTGTCGATTCTCAAAATGGCGACGCCCGTATTCGCGTACAGGGACGCGAGTACAGCCCGCCGGAAATTTCCGGGATTGTGTTGCAGCGTCTGAAGGCGGCAGCTGAAGATTTTCTTGGCGAGGCGGTGGCCGACGCTATCATCACCGTACCGGCGTACTTCGACGACACCCAGCGGCAGGCCACCAAGGACGCGGGAAAGATTGCGGGCCTGCAGGTCGAACGCATCATCAACGAACCAACCGCCGCGGCGCTGGCTTACGGGTTGGGCAAATCTGATGCGGAAAGGATTGCGGTCTACGATCTCGGCGGGGGGACGTTCGATATTTCGATCCTGGAAATGAACAACGGTGTCTTTGAGGTCCTGTCGACCTCCGGCAACACCTATCTCGGCGGCGAAGACTTTGACGAGCGGATCATGACCTGGATGGCCGAACAATTCCAGAAAGAAACCGGCAACGACCTGCGCAAGGATCGTCTCGCGCTGCAACGACTAAAAGAAGCTGCGGAACGCGCCAAGTGCGAACTGTCGTCGGCCACCGAAACCAACATAAACCTTCCATTTATCGCCGCCGATGCCACCGGCCCAAAGCATTTCAACCGGACGCTCAGCCGCGCCGGCTTTGAAGAGCTGGTAGCTGATTTGGTCAAGCAGACCGTGGAACCGTGCGAGCGCGCTTTGGTCGATGCCAAGGTTAAGGCTGAAGATATCGACAAAGTAATTCTGGTTGGCGGACAGACACGTTCGCCTATTGTCGAACGCACCGTCGAAGAAATCTTTGGCAAAAAGGCTTCGGCGGAGATCAATCCTGATGAAGTGGTGGCGATGGGTGCGGCGATTCAAGGCGGCGTATTGTCGGGCGATGTTAAGGATATCGTGCTCCTGGATGTACTGCCGCTCAGTCTTGGCCTGGAAACACGCGGCGGCATTTACACCAAAATCATTGAGCGTAATTCAACCATTCCGCTCCGCAACAGCTTGACGTTTACCACCGTCGTCGATAATCAGGCGTCAGTCGAAATCCACGTTCTGCAGGGCGAGCGCGAAATCGCCAGCGGGAACCGGTCGCTCGGCAAGTTTGAGCTGGTTGGTCTGCCAACCGCGCCCCGCGGAGTGCCGCAAATAGAGGTTTCGTTTGAAGTGGACGCCAACGGCATTGTGTCGGTTGCCGCAACCGACAAGGAGACCGGACGTGAGCAGCAAATGCGCATCACGCCGACCTCGGGTCTTTCTCCGGACGAGATTGAGAAAATTATTCACGAAGCAGAAACTGCCGCCGAATCTGATCGAGAGGCACGCGATCGAATCGGCCTGCGAAACAAACTCGAGAGCCTGTTGAAAAATACTCAGCGAACGTTTCTCGAGTTTGGCGGCCTGCTTTCAGTCAACGACCAGGAACTTGGTCAGCGGACGTTGAAAGAAGGCGAAGCCGCAGCGCGATCAGAAGCGCTGGGCGAGATTAAGCTGGCGCTGGATACCCTCGAGAGATTGGCGAGAGACCTTACCAACGCGATGTTAAAGGGAACCGGTGAGCCCAGCCCCCCGGCCGACGACGCAGAAGAAACAGAAGAAAATTGAGGAAGATACAGGGAATCGAGTAATATTTAATTTGGCGGTCAGTGGTGGGCCAGATTTTTTGGCAACCCTATTGGCCGCCCAGTCATGATTACTTGTTGGATTTGAACTAATGAGCAAAAGAGATTATTACGACATACTCGGCGTAGGAAAGACCGCAAGCGATCAGGAACTCAAGACGGCCTATCGCAAACTGGCGGTCAAACATCATCCGGACAAGAACCCGGACGACCCGCACGCGGAAGAAAAATTCAAGGAAGCAGCGGAAGCATATTCTGTGCTGTCGAACCCGGAACAACGCAGTCGTTACGATCGGTTTGGTCACGCAGGCGTATCCAGCGCCGCCGCTTCGGGGGCGTGGGGAGCGCCTGGATTTAGCGGCATCGAAGACATACTGGGAGACCTTTTTGGTTTTGGCGATGTTTTCGGAGGCGGCACGCGCACCTCACGTCGGTCGGCGGCACAGCGGGGCGCAGATCTGCGTTACGACCTGGAGATCACTCTGGAAGAGGCTGCCGGCGGAATGACCGCGCAGTTGCGAATTCCAAAGCTGGAAAAATGCGAAAAGTGTGAAGGGTCCGGGGCGACGCGCGGTACAAAGGCGGAGACGTGTCAGACATGCGGCGGCGCTGGGCAGGTGCGTTATCAGCAGGGTTTCTTCTCGGTATCGCGCACCTGCGCCAACTGTCGCGGCGCGGGACAAGTGATTAAGTCGCCCTGCGACGAGTGTCGCGGCACTGGTCGGGTCGAGCGCGAAAAATCGATGGAGGTAAAAATTCCCGCGGGGGTCGAAACCGGATCGCGCTTGCGGATTCAGGCCGAGGGCGAATCAGGAGTTTATGGCGGCCCGCCAGGTGATCTCTACGTCGTGATCCACGTCAGTGAGCACGAAGAGTTCGAAAGACAGGGGAACAACCTTTACTCGTCCGTTCCGATTACCTTCGCACAAGCGGCCCTGGGCGCCGAGATTACCGTTCCTACTCTTAAGGAGCAGCAGTCTTTGAAAATCCCCGCCGGCACGCAGACCGGCACAGTCTTTCGCGTCCGCGGACAGGGGATGCCCGTTCTCGGAGGCCGCGGACGAGGAGATCTGTTCGTTTCAGTAAACGTGGTCACGCCTAAGTCGCTTAACCGAGAACAGCGGCGATTGCTGGAACAATTGGCGCAGATCGAAACAAAGGACCTCGAAGATAAGAATATCGTGGACAAGGTGCGCGACATTTTTGGTTAAGGGTTTCCTACGGCCGCACGGAGACCATAGATAAGCGACAGAGTTTGACCATTTGCTGGCTCTAATGTTTTCTCTGCGGCCGGTCTGTGGCTTTGGCTGAATTCGAGAGTAGAAAGGCAGTTATCATGAATCTTCATTCCCCCATTTCCCGTCTCTTTCTTCTCATATCATTCATTCTCGGGTGCGCAATGTTTTCCGCGGTTGCGGCCCAGGGGTCATCAGACGCTCTAAAGAAATGGGAGGATTTCGATTTTCGTGGTAATAACATCACTTTCACGCAAATCTCTGCGCTCGAACTCGATGAGCTAAAACTGTTGCGTGGGATTGTTTTCGGCAGGCATGGACGTGTTTTTAAGGATCCGGATATTCGCGCCTATCTCGAATCACGACCATGGTACAAGGCTGATCCAAACTTTCAGAATTCAGCGCTCAACAATACCGAGCGAGCTGACCTCGACATCATTCGCGACGCCGAGGCGCGCAAACATCCCAATGTCGAACCCGGCGATATGCGCTTTTATCGCACGCGTTTGCTCACCCGAAAAAAATTGGGCCAGCACACGGGCGCGGAATGGACCGTGCTCGCGTCAGAGATCGAAGCCATTCACGGCAAGCGATTTGACGATACCCCGTGGCTGCAGCAGTACTTTGAGGATCGTTACTGGTACAAACCTGAGTCCCATTACGATCCGAAGGGCCTCAGCGATATTGAGAAAAAGAACATCGTCTTGATGAATACGATTCATCGACAGCAGCGGCGGGTGGCGCTCTCGCCGGGCGACATGGAATTCTTTGAAAATAAACTGATTTCGGAACGGATGCTGCACGGGCTGAGCCTGCATGAGCTGCGGCTGTTGCGAAATGAGATCTACGCCCGCCACGGCCGGATTTTTAAGACCCTTTGGATTGAACAATACTTCGCGATGCAGCCGTGGTACGACGCCAGGGAAGACTTCAAGGACGAAGAGCTGTCGGGCCCTGACAAGACGAACGTCGAAACGATTGTCGCATACGAGAACAAACTCCACGACCAGATTACGACCAGACCCATTACCAGCGCGCTGCTTCAGGGGCTGTTTGTTGAAGACGTACGGAAAATGCGCGACGAAATTTATGCGCGCCACGGCAAAGTCTTCAAGGATCCCTGGACGCAGAAATACTTCGCCAGCTTTGATTGGTACAAAGTCAATCCCAATTACACCGACGCTTCTTTAACTCCGGTCGACAAAGGCAACATTGCCGTCATCGCGGCTTATGAAAAGAAAGCCGTAACCGCGATGAGCACAATCGAGGGTTGATAAGGCCCATCCTGGGTCCCGCGTGCCGGGACCGAAAAGCAGAAGGCAGTAAGCAGAAAGCAGAAAGCAGAAAGCAGTAAGTGTCTTCCTATTTCTTATTCCGAACCAATTGAGTCGAGCCTGGCCCTGATTTCCCGCAAGCGCGTTGCGTATCCGGCTTCGTCGACACGACTTACAAGATCATTCCGATAGACTTCCTGGCCGCCCACCATCGTCATCAAAACATCCTGGCCTGATGACGACAGTACGAGGGCATCCGAAGGGTCCTGCGCCGGCTGTTGATGTGCTTTGTCCAGCGCGACGACGACCAGATCGGCTTGCTTTCCTTCAGCCAGCGCTCCGACGCGGTCGTCAAGGCCGAGCGCGCGCGCGCCGCCTAGAGTGGCCGCGAAGAGTGCATCCCTGGCGCTGAGCAGGGCAGCAGCCTCGCCGCTCTGGAGAGTGTCCAGTCGCGCGCGAGAATTCATATCGTTGGTAGCAATCTGTCCGTGGTGACAGTTAATCCGCGCGATGAGTGTCGCAAAGCGCGCCTCTTCCAGGAGGTCACAGGTGTTGTTGCTCGCCACTGAGTCACTTCCAAGTCCTACTTTCACTCCCGCCTTAATAAATCTAACGAATGGCGCCAGACCGTGACCGAGTTTGGCATTGGATTTGGGACAGTGAGCGACGCGTGCATCTGAGCTTTTGATTGTATGGATGTCAGGCTCATCGACCGTAATGCAGTGTGCGAGCAGAGGTTTTGTTTCGAGTACTCCAAGACGCGCCAGGTATTGAATGGTCGAAATACGTGGTGTTTGCCAATCGATGCTGCGACCTGTGAGACCTTCGGCAAACGGCCCGGTACCTTCAAGCATGAACAGTTCCTCGGCCCGGGACTCCGCGGCATGCATCATCAAGGGAAAGCTTTCATCCTGCGCCAGGCGCGAAATCATTTCGAGTTGCGGCGCGCTCACGGTATAGACTGCGTGCGGTGACACGCCTGCGCGGACGAGAGCACTTTCAGAGCCGCGCAATTCGTCAAGTTGCGCCTGAAGCTTTCGAACGTTTTCTTTCGCGGCGGCGGGATCCGGACCGAACGATTCCTGGTAAACAATTCCGCGCAAGCCAATCTCGTTTAGCGCTTTCATCGCAGCCGATGCCGTGGCGCTGGCATCGCCCACGCAGGTTACGCCGGCGCGTGCCGCCTCGATTGCGCCGCACATTGCTGAGACATATAAGTCTTCTGAGGTCATTGCCATGCGGGCAACCGTGAGTTTGCGAAGCCAGGCTAAGAAATCGTCTTCTTCGCGTTCGAGAAATCCACGCATGACCGTTAACTCGAGATGTGAATGGGCGTTTACCAAACCGGGCAGGATCCCGGCATGACCGAAGTCAACCACGGAGGCCTTCGCGAATCTCGCTTTCAACTTCGGTGCATGGCCTACGGCGACGATGCGATCCTGCGCCACCGCGACTGCGCCGTTTTCGATCGCGGGTGAAGAGATCGGCAGGACCCAACGGGCAGAATAAATCTCGGTCATTATTTGCGTGGTCGCGATGAACTGATCACTGAAAGAGGCGCTGACAATTCTCTATTCACTTCCCATCGTCGAGCTCTTTAGATCGCGGCCAATCTCCGGAAGCTTTTGAATTAATCGATTGTTCCCATCAAAAGATGTAATCACAGCAAAATTGATCTCGTGGCTGCCTTCGCCGAGATCGCGCAAGCTGAAGTCGCCCAGCCGCATGCCTTCTTTGTCGATTAACTCGAAGAGCCGGGGCAGAGACGATCCGGGGTTTGCCGTTTTCATGGAATAATGAAACAGCCGGCGTTTGCGAACGAAAGCATGCTCGACCCGGCGAAGCAAAACAAGCACGAAGATAATTAATAGCGTGGCGATTAAGGCGACCGTAAACATCCCGTCGCCCACCGTGATTCCGACGGCCCCGACAACCAGTATCGTGGCTGCGGTCGTCAGTCCTGAAATCGAGCCGCGCGATTGGAGGATCACACCGGCGCCGACGAAGCCGATTGCAGTGATAACCTGCGCGACCAATCTAGCCGGGTCCGTGTACGGGGCCCCACCGCCGATATGACGCGAGACGACCGTGAACAGCGAAGCGCCGACACATATCAGCACGTTAGTCCGCAGCCCGGCGGGTTTATGACTGAGTTCCCGCTCTAATCCGATCGCCCCGCCGCAGAGCATTGCCATCAACAGCTTTAAAATGATCACCAGAGTTGGCGATAAGGCCGTCATGATGGAAGCGCGTGTGCCGGAATCGTGGCGAGACTGCTACTGGTCGATTTGATCTTGCGGTAGCGGGACAGCACTGAAACTACATACGCCTTCGTTGAAGGAATATCAATTCGCGCAATGAATTCATCTTCGCTCAAAGGTTTGGCGCCTTCGCTGGTCCGGCTCCAGTCGGCGGCGCGACCCGGCCCGGCATTGTATGCCGCGATCATGCGCGCCTCCCGGCCCGGCACGTCGTGATAATCCTGAGAGAATTTTTCGAGGTACCAGCAACCGATCTGAACATTGCGTTCAGGATTTAGCAGAACTGACGATGCATCAGAGGACATCTGCAATTCCAGATTCCGCATTCCGGTATCGGCTGCCCAGGTCCTGGCGACCAGAGGAGTGACCTGCATTAGACCGACTTCGCCGTCCTTTCCTCGCTTCCAGGATCGGAAGTAAGTTTCTTCGTAAACGACGCTCCAAACAAGGTCCGGATCAAGGTGATAAGTTCTGGCTTCGCTCGCAATCAACGAGTCGTAACGATGAATCCAGTATTGATTCAGGTAATAAACCGCTGCCGCGAGAACCAGCAGAGTGAGTAGAGTGATAAGGACGCGCTTCACGGAGTTCGGGCAATCGTTTTCAATAAAAGCGCGGGGGCTTGCTGTTTATTCCTCATATCAATTGCGGCGCGAAAGGCTTGTCCAGAAATCTCCCAAAGAATAGGACCGGTCGGCGCCTTCGTAACGCAAGCGGAGCGCCTGCTCATCGAGCACATGACCCTGGAGCCAGACTTCGGCTGAAAGGGTCGCGCCCAGGCGTAGCTCGCCGCCGTGTAGCGATCGCTGGTTGATTAGCACTTCCAGCCTGAGGTCACGCAGATCCACGTACACCCAATATAATTCGCTGCCCGAAAGCGGATTGCGCAAAGACTTGAAAGCAATGACGCGACCCCGCAGGGTCCAGTCATTCTCGTGAGCGGCGCGCGATGGGGCTGCCTTCTCAAGTGGTAACCATCGAGGGCTCATCTCGCGACTACAGACTCTGGCGCTATAGGCCAGGCCACACAGGCCGATGTGCAGTGCCGAGGCGCGAAATCCGAAAGTTCCGACCTCAGTCAGATTCTGTAACTCAAAGAGCACGTCCGTTTCCGTACCTTCGCAGTAACCATGAATCACGGCTTCGCCTTCTTCGTCATACTCGGTAAGCGCCCACGGCGTGATTCTTTGCGCGTAGCGCGCGCGAAAACCCGGCCGGCAATTCGCGTAAAAAATATCGCCCGTTCCTGATTCGTAGAGCACGGTCCACACTTCGAGGCCGGCGCCCAGTTTCCAACAACGGCCGTGCAAAACTGCTCCGTGCCGAGTCAATTGTGTCGGTTCGCCCTGGTGCTCTGCGCGGCGGGCCAGGAAGTTAATGGCTTTTTCGCTCGGCACTTCGAGCCCGATTGTCTCAAACGTGGCATCCATGACTAAAAAATTGATTAAGGCTATCGAGCGGCACGTTTCTTTGGTTCGTTCCGGGCCGTCCCCTCAGCTTTTTCTCCGCGCGCGGCGCGGCGGCGAAAACCGCGAATGTTCTGGACTGATCCGTACGAAGGTGGTTCACCGGATCTAACCATCTCGGCAAAAAGATCAACGTCGTAATCGGCTTCGCGCGACATCGCTTCGCGAATTTTGTGCAGCACTTGCAGAAATTTTGGTTTGCGATACATAGAACCTCAGATTCGTGATCCAATGTTCTCTTTTTCCGTAGCTTCTGAAACCAAAAACTCCGGGGTCACAATCATTGGAACAAAGAATCCGGCCGCGGTATTAAATAAACGAATACGAGCTTGCCGGCGGACATTAGCCAGATGACCAAAGTTCCATGTTACCAAATAGTCGATCTTATGAAACGATGCAATCGCGACGTGGAGCGCGTCTGCTATGTATTTGCGATGAAAGATCCCTCGGGAAACATAACCGTCGGCGAGAATCGCCGCCTCGTCGGTTAATTCGACGGACGGCAGATTAGCAAGTAGCCTTAGATACCCGGAACGGTGCGGCTCGGTCACGCGTTCGAGTTCGCGCACGACCAGCGGCGAGATCACGGCCCGATACTCTGACATCTCATGTTCCCACCAGCGAATCGTCAGATCGCGCCGGAACGGCTCCCCATTGTCGAGGTAGGCGCCGATAACTGAAGTCTCTAAATAGATGCTTTGCTTCATTGGAACGTTTTCACTTTGGTTGTTCGCCGCGAATCAAGATCACCTGTTAACGCGCCGACGGCGCCGGTGTTTTCATGCGGCGGAGGGCTGCCGCCGACGGGCTCGAGGCGGATGATGCCGCGTTGAAAATTGAAAATTATCCGGAATTTGCGCAGGAAATTTCCACCAAGGATCCCGCTCTGCAAGAAACCTGCAGTCTCGTTCAGCGCATCGAGATCGAGTACGGCAGCATCGATGTGTTCGCCCGAGTACGGCCCAATCGCCAGCTTCGGAATCATCATAATCTTCACATCATCGGCAATTCCGGCGGCGCCGAACACTCGCATTCGGCCCTGTTGATAGAAGCTCTGCACCTCGTCGCGGGCCGCCACCTTTTCTGATACCACCGTTACGCTGGCGCCGGTATCGACGATGAAGTTGAGAGAGTCCTGGACACCTTCGAGCACCACTTCGCTGCTGATAAAGCCGCTGGCGGTAGTTCTCATCGGCAAATCAATACCCGCACGCGATTCGGCCGTACTCGAAGGCGGATTCAAAGGGGTAGTGTTTGAGGAAGCATCGGCAATCTTCTGCCGACTTAAGGACAAAGTGCGCGTTCCGTAATCAACCGTAGTAACGAAGTCACCCAGCGCCGCGATGCCGATGTAGCCATCCACGGGATTCTTCTCATCAAAAAAACGACGAATGTAAACCGGCACGTTTTCGACTCTGGCGTCTCCCACGGCAATCGATGAAAGAAAACCATAAACTATTTCGAAGCGACCACCACCTCCGACAGCCCGAGCCAGACCGCCACGAGCAACCGTCCGAATGCCCAACTTGCGGGCGGTCGTATCAGAAATAACTGACATCCCTGAGCCGGTATCAAGCACAAAGCGAAGTTGCTCTTTCGAACCGTTTATTCGCACCTTAAGAATTGGACGATTATCGGCAGCATCGAAAGAAACCGAAGTTTGCTCGGCCCCGGCGGCTGAATAGAGCGAGCCTTGTTGGCCGAGATAGCGCAGAAAATCGATCAAGCCGCGAATTCGCGCGCGCCGATCGACGTCCGTTCGCGGGGCGATAAACAGAAAACGTTCGTAGGCGTCGGCAGCTTCCTTATATCTTTGGGAGCGGGCGGCCGCCTGTCCGAGATCAAAAACGTAATCCGGCTCATCAGGATCCAGACTGCTCGCGCGACGAAGACCGATCACGCAAGAGTTCAGCCGGTTTTCATAAAAATCAACCATCGCCAGTCCCGCGATGGCCGAAGCTTCATTCTCGTCCAAGCTCAGGGCCGTGCGAAATTCTTCGATTGACTGGCGGAAATTGCCGGAGGCAAGAACGGCCGATCCCAGGAAGGCGTGAGCGCGCGCCGACAGGGGATCGATGGCGATCACGCGAGCTGCGTGATCAAATGCGTCCTGTAGTCTTCGTTGTTTGAGAAGCGCGCGACTCAAACCCAGACGCGCATCAAGATCGGATGGATCTTTGGCGAGTACCTGCCGGTAAATTTTTTCGGCGCCTTCGAAATCACCTGCGTGGAGGGCGCGGTCGCCCTTGATTCGGGCCTTTTCATCCTTCGAGAAAGCGATCGACCCGGCGCTTGAAACGATCAGGCACAATAAGAGGAACAGTACTCGACCTGTTAAGCGACTGTGCCGCGGCGCATGACTTGCCATTCGCATTTCCGTTCTCAGTTTGTTTGCGCATCCGGGGGCAGGTGGGGCGACGGCAACCTGGCCCTACTTTAGTATCTCTCCGGTTTTCATCGACCAGAGAACAAGATCCAATTCATCAAAGTCAATCTGAACTTCCGCAGCAAATCGCTGCATGCGCGATTCTATGTCCAAATATCGCTTTCGGGTAGTCGGCGGCTTGGGCGAATCGACGACTCCGACTTCATTTAGGCATCTCAGGATGTGCTTGTCCAGGATTGCATAACCTTTGAAGCCGACATTTCTCAGAAAGTGGCTCGCCTCCTTATAGCCGAGACCCTTGATTCGCGGTTCCCTCGCGAGCCAGTCGCGTCGTTCCTGGCGATCACGCAAAGCTCGCAAGCGGTCGCGCAAACGCATCGAAAATGACTCTTGCAAATAGTCACGAGTTACGACGACGTAACCCGGCCGCGCGTTAGGATACCGGTGCGCCCTCGCCATTACGAGATGACGAGTCATTTCCTCCTGAGCTCCGTTGTGCAGCAGGGGACGCAGGGTTTCGACCGCGCGCAATCCCATGCGTGCCGAAGCGCCGGCCGTAAAGATGCAATAGACTAGTTCCTCCCATAGCCGGTCATCCGACCCGGTCTTCCAAACTTCTCGGAACTCGCGCAACCGCGCTCGGATCTCTTTGCGCCTGGCTTCGTACGCGGCGCGAATCTTTTCGCGACTCGCCGGTTCTCGATCGCGTCTGCTGGCGCTCATGTCAACACGAGGATTCTATGAGGGCGCTCGGCGCAATGTCAACGAAATGTCGAACAGCACAGGCGCTGATTTTCACGCACCCGCGGGCTAGCATCCGCAAATAATTCGTGCGCATCAAAGGCTGTTGGTCCCTGACGGTTGGCGAGACCCACCAAATCAGGATCTCCTCCGTGTTATGATTGATACGCTCGTCGAGTAGCCGGACGGGCGGAGCGTTAACGAATTATGAACTGGTTTAGGAAAAAAGGATCGCTCCTGAGTGTCAGAAGGCTCGCGATCCCATTGCGTCAAAGCGCAGCTACACTGGCCTTTTTGCTCATAAGTTCCTATCTCGCTTCGGCCCAGGTTAATTCGGCGCCTACGCCGCCGCCTCAACCGGCCGGCCCCACGACGAGCGTTGCTGTTTCGCATCCACCGGCTACTGTAAACTCTGATTCAAAGACGGAGTCTTCGCCCGGATCATCACCCAGGCAGGCGTATCTCACTTCAGTTCATGGACTTCAAGGTGTTCTCGCGGAAACTGACGACGGAGCAGTCGTCGCCTCTCAAGCCAGTGACGAAAAATTCAATCCAGCGTCGTCGATCAAATTGGCAACCAGCCTGGCGGCGTTGAAGTCGCTGGGGCCGGATTATCGTTTCGTCGTTTCTCTTTGGACAAACGGAAACCTGGATGAAAACGGCACGCTTTACGGAGATTTGATACTGACCGGCGGCGATCCTTCGTTTCGTTACGAGCATGCGGTGATGTTGGCGCGCGAGCTGAACCAGCTCGGAATCGAGACTGTCTTTGGAAATCTGATCGTATCGCCGTCATTCAGAATGAACTTTGACTGGTCACCAAAAGGTTCGGGCCAACAACTCATCGACACTCTCGATTCAACGCGACGTCCGGCGGCGGCCACGCGCGCCTGGACGGACGAGCGGATGTTGCGGGGCGATCAGAAGAGCCTGCAGAGTTCACCCAGTGTGGCCGTCCTTGGCGGAGCGATGGTGGGCAGTGTTCCCGTGGGCGCCACTCCTTTACTGGTCCACAAATCGAGCAAGCTCGTCGATCTTCTGAAAGTAATGCTGTGCTATTCAAATAATTTCATGGCTGAGCGTATTGGTGAAACTCTGGGAGGCCCCGAAGCTGTGCAAGCGGTCTTGACCAGCCAACTAAAGATCGCTCCCGAAGAATTCATGATAGCTTCGACCAGCGGGCTGGGGGTTAATCGAGTCACGCCACGAGCCATGATGAAAATTCTGCGTGAACTCAAAGCCGAGTTGGCCCGAGACAAACTGTCTTTGTCCGATATCCTCCCGGTGGCTGGAATTGATCCGGGCACGCTCAAAGATCGGTATACCTCAGACACCGCCCGCGGCAGTGTGGTGGCCAAGACCGGGACGCTGGTGCGCACAGACGGCGGCGCCAGCTCGTTGGTGGGGCAGACACGAACCCGCAACGGGAAGATCGTTTTGTTTGTAATCATGAATCAGCAGGGCAATGTGGTCCGCTTTCGTGAAAATCAGGACGAGATCGTGATGCAAATCCAAAATGCTTTTGGAGGTCCGGCACCGTTTCCGTATAAACCGATCGCGCTTGCCATGCGCCTCTCCGATTCTGACTACGAAGCCGCCAGAAGTCGCGGTGAATTCGAGCCCAAGAACTAGCAATATAGTTTCGAAATGCGCGACCGGTCTCAATTATAGCCAGGTTGGATTCTCTTCAATGCCGTCAGGCACTAAATTCCTCGGCCCAAAATAAGTTCTTGACACTCAGGGCATCGCAGTGAATCATGAACGACTACACTTGCGATCTGGGTGAGATCTCAGATTTTCGACTCTCGATTTGTTCATGCCTGACATTCTTCTCGTTGAAGACAAAGACAGCTTGCGCCGGGTGATGCGCCTGACGTTGGAAAACGCCGGTTACTCGGTAACTGAAGCGGCCGACGCGCGCGCGGCGATCAATGAGATCGAGCGCGCTCCTCACCGCGTTGTGCTTACAGATTTGCGCATGCCTAATGGGTCCGGCATCGACGTATTGCGGGCCGCGCGAGGCGCGGACAGTGATGTGCCGGTTATCGTCATGACCGCCTATGGGTCGATCGACGAGGCGGTGCAGGCGATGAAGGACGGCGCGCACGACTTTCTGCAAAAGCCGGTAGATTCGAATCACCTGTTGTTGCTGGTCGAACGGGCACTGGAGCAGGCCCGCCTGCGGACAGAGAATCTCCTGCTGCGCGAAGAATGGTCAAAGCGCTACGGATTTCCTCGGATTATCGGCGAGTCGGAGGCGATCAAGCGAGCAGTCGCTGAAACCCAGCGTGTCGCGCAGACTGAAGCTACGGTCTTGTTACTGGGCGAATCGGGCACAGGCAAGGAACTCTTCGCCCGGGCGGTGCATCATCTTTCTAATCGCCGCGACAAACCTTTTGTGGCAATCAATTGCGCCGCAATTCCTGAAACGCTGATCGAAAACGAACTGTTTGGCCACGAGCGCGGGGCGTTTACCGGCGCTGCCGATCGCCGGCAGGGCAAGTTTGAATTGGCGTCAGGTGGCACGGTTTTTCTTGACGAGATTGGAGAGCTGCCACTCGCCGTCCAGGGAAAATTGCTGCGCGCCATTGAGGAGAAGGTTGTCGATCGCATCGGTGGGCGCGCTCCGATCCCAGTTGATGTGCGCATCGTGGCAGCAACCAACAAAGATCTGCGCGCTGCGGTAGACAACGGTGAATTTCGCGGTGACTTGTTTTTTCGCCTGGCTGTATTTCCTATTCAAATTCCATCCTTGCGCGAGCGCGGGGGAGATGTTGCTCTTCTGGCCCGGCATTTCGCCGCGCAACTGGGAAAGGAACTGCGCGGTCGCGAAGCGGTCCTGAGCGACGCAAGCATCGCCGTGTTGGGCGCGCATTCCTGGCCGGGAAATGTCCGCGAGCTGGAAAACGCGATCGAGCGCGCGTGCATTCTCGCTGACGCGAAGACACTCGAACCGAAAGACCTGGGCCTCGGTCCCGGCACAGCCCAGCCGCAATTGTCTGGCCTGGATACTTCGGGAACGCTTAGTGAAGCGGCCGAACGAACTATCCGGCTGGTTGAGCAGCAAAAAATCGCAGTGACTTTGAGCGCTCATGATGGCAATAAGACCCGCGCCGCGGAAGCGCTCGGAGTCAGTTACAAGACGCTCTTGACGAAGATTAAGGAATACGGTCTGTAACAGACAAATGACTGACGAGCGAGATCCAAACGACTTCCAGACCTCATCTTCCCAGCCTCAAGCCTCAAATCTCAGGAGTGAAAGTGCCGGAGCCTACGAGCACGCTGAACACATGCATCGAAACGCGTCAGAGATTGCGGGCGAGACGATTGCGGTAGTGGGTGAAAGCACCGGCCGCTTTCCCCGAGCGCCCATTCAGAAAGGCGGCGCAGGCGAAAGCACCGGCAAGTCTGCTTTCCTGGTGGGCGCCGGCATTCTTATCAGCCGCATCATCGGCGTAATCAGACAGCGCGTGTTCGCGCATTACCTGGGAATCTCAGATGCTGCGGGCGCGTTTAATGCCGCTTTCAAGATCCCAAACTTCCTGCAGAACATTTTTGGGGAAGGTGCACTGTCTGCTTCTTTCATTCCTGTATATGCGAAGCTGCTGGCTGAAGGTGACGAGAAGGAAGCTTCGCGTGTCGCTGATGCCATTCTTACGCTCCTGGCGTTAGTAACATCGGTCATTGTTGCCGTTGGCATACTGATCACGCCGTATATCATCACCGTGATAGCGCCGGGCTTCACCGGGCCAACTCGAGAGCTCACAATTCGTCTGGTCAGAGTTTTCTTCCCGGGCGCGGGATTGCTGGTGATGTCGGCATGGTGCCTGGGCGTGCTCAACAGTCACCGCAGATTCTTTCTTTCCTACACGGCCCCCGTCGCCTGGAATGTCGCAATTATTTTCACGCTGGTATGGTTCGGGCGCCTCTCGGATCAGGCTTCGTTGGCGGTCATCACTGCGTGGGGGTCAGTTGCCGGCAGCGGGCTGCAATTCGCGATTCAACTACCGACTGTCTTGAAATTGATAAGGGGGCTGCGCCCGATCGTCGATATTATCAGTGCCAACGTCCGCGAGGTGATCCGAAACTTCTTTCCGGTCTTCATGAGCCGCGGTGTTGTTCAGATCAGCGCCTTTGTCGATTCGATGCTGGCCAGCTTGATCAGTCCTCAAGCGGTGGCTTCACTGACCTACGCCCAGAGCCTTTATACCTTGCCGGTTAGTTTATTCGGCATGTCCGTTTCGGCCGCTGAACTTCCCGCAATGGCAAGCACTCTCGGAACAACGCATGAAGTCGCCGGTCAGTTGCGCGCGCGCCTGGACGGCGGATTAAGGAGGATAGCGTTTTTCATCGTGCCCTCAGCAATGGCGATGCTCGCACTAGGAGACGTGATGACCGCGGTCCTTTATCAAACAGGGGAATTCAAACAAGATGCATCGAGATATGTCTGGGGCATCCTCGCCGGGTCAACGATCGGCTTGCTGGCTTCGACGCTGGGCCGACTCTATGCTTCGACCTACTACGCCCTGCACGACACGCGTACTCCATTGGTTTTTGCCATCATTCGCGTCATTCTCACTACCGGTCTTGGTTATCTCTCGGCGATACCGCTCCCAGCGGCAATCGGAATTGATCCGAAGTGGGGCGCGGCGGGCTTGACCGCATCTGCCGGTGTTGCAGGTTGGGTTGAATTCGTCTTACTGCGGCGGAAACTAAATCAGCGGATTGGCCGCACGGGTCTGACGCTCAGTTACGTTGGCAAGCTTTGGTTTGCAGCCGTGATGGGCGCGGGCACGGGGTGGGCGATTAAGCTCGCGATCGGGGAGCAGCGCCCATTAATTGTCGCCGCTTTAGTGCTGGTGCCGTATGGTCTGGTTTACTTTGGCGTAACCTATGGCTTGGGCTTATCAGAAGGCCGAGTTTTCATAGATCGAATTCTGCGCTTAGCAAAGTTCACCAAAAAATGAAGGCCCGCGCAATCAGTTATCAGATTAAAGGCTCCGCGTCTGGAGACGCAGAGCCTGAATTGGGCTCGGTGATCCAGCAAACTTACTTAAGTCGTCTCAGACATTAGTCACCGATCAAAACCCCATCGGAAACCAATACACCATCGCTCAGCAATACGCCGTCGCCGAGCAGGACCCCGTCGCTGATCAATACGCCATCAGCAATCAGTACTCCATCAGACAGCAACACGCCGTCGCTAAGCAGCACGCCGTTGCTCATCAGTACAGTCCCATCGCTCATCGTGAGGCCGTTGCTGATTAAGATGTTATCGCTCAAGAGCACTCCGGTTGAGAGTTTGCTCAGGTCAGAGAGCAATACGCCGTCGCTCGCTATCACGCCATCGGACAAGAGCACGCCCTGGCCGTAAACTGCTTGATACTTCGAAATCAAATCGGCGCCGGTGGCGAAGTCATATTTGAAGATCACGCCCTTGGACCATGTGAAAGTCTGGTTGGAAATTGTTGTTTGGGCGATCGGAGACGTTGTTGTTAGTAGCGCAGCGCTGACAGGAGTCGCCGCCGAGAGATCAGTCCGAACGAGTTTGGCGAGCCGGACTGCACCTTCGACATTTACCTCGCCAGCGCCCTGCTCGAGCATATTAAAACCGGTGAGAGGTTGAGCCGTGTACTCCAGGATCATTTTGATCAGGTTTGGCGTCAGACTGGGATTTGCTTCCAGCAAGAGGGCAGCCGCGCCGGCGACAATCGGGGATGCCGCCGAAGTACCGCTCAGGCGCATTTCGGACTTGTCATTTCCACTTCTGACTAACAGTAACAGGTTCGATAACAGCAGTGAGTTGTTGTTCGCGGCGGCGCTCACAAGCTTGTTTCCGGGCGCAACCAGATCAGGCTTAATAATATTGTCGTAGTGCCTAACGCCTCCCGAGTCCGTCCAGTAACTTCGCGTTGGTCCGCGAGAACTGTATGTGGCTATGCCGTCGTCGCTCCGAGAATCAGTTCCAAAAGTATTCGCAGCGCCCACCGTAATGGCGGAGGGTTCGTTGCCGGGCGAATGAATTCGACCATACAACTTTGGATGAGTGAGGTCCTTGCCATCGTTTCCGGCGGCGGCGACCACGACAATGCCGGCATCGACCAACTGACGAACAGCGCGACACACCGGATCGTTCTTATACGAATCAACTGCCGGCATGCCCAGGCTCATGTTTACCACGCGGATGTTGTAGGTGGTCCTCTTTTGCAAGACCACGTTCAGCGCATTCAAGACGGCGGAAACGCTTCCGCTTCCGCTTGAGTTGAGCACCCGCAAGTTCAGCATGTTAGCCGCAGTTGCAACACCGCTGTAGGCGCCGTAATAATCCGTATCCTTGCCGGCGGCCAGCGCGGCGACGTACGTTCCATGACCGTATGGATCATCAGTGCGGCCTTCGCCGGTAAAGTCCTGGTTGTAAACAACTCGTCCCCTGACCGAGTGATGCGAGGTCGAGATTCCTGAATCAAGAATAGCGATTCCAACCCCGCTGCCGTCCAGACCTGAGTTCCCCGTCTCGCCCAACATCGCTGTCTCGCCAGTCGTGGCCTGTACATGTCCCAACGATCCGACCTGCCGGTCGAGCGACAGATATCGCGTCTGGCTGTTTTTTGACAGCTCCTCGAGCGCTCTGGCAGGAACATTGACAGCCAAGGTTCCCAAGCGAGGCAACTGGTTTTCAATCTTCACGCCATACTGAGCGAGTTTCTCGCGCAGTACGCTGCTGTTAGTATCATCAACCTGGAGGATCGCCTTGACGCGGCTGGGTGCATTGCCGCTCTGCATTAACTCGCGTAAGTCGGGCGAAACATTTTCGCCCGCGAATTCTTCCGAAGATTTCTTCGCGTTTCCATCCGATGAAGTTTCAGTTGATTCATTCCTCGCTTCAGCGACCTCCTTCATTTCAATGCTGGAGAAGAGTGATGCCAGCCCTTCATCGCTGCCGATACTTTGCTGAAATGCTATGTCCGACGAAGCGCCGACACATTGGATTTCTCCGTCCTTAATCGAATCATGCAGCAAACCCGATACGGCGCCATCAAAAGCCGCCGATTGACCGATGAGCGACTGGAGGGGGTCGATAACTACAATGGCTTTGAAATCAGCTTGATTAATCTCAGCAATGATCTGCTTCAGCGTGTCAACTAATGCGATTTTGTTTGTTGCTTCATGAAAGAGAGTGTTCAGGTCCAACTTCAGGACGCGCTTGCCAACTAAGGCTTCAGGAACATCGCCGCCGGCGATCCGGTTTGCGATGCCTGCGGCAACCAGGTCGCGAACCGCCTGGGAATCCGTCAGCACGACGGGGTTGTTTCTGGTGGTCCGAGCCAGGATTTGAATGGCGCGATCAACTTCGTATTTTCTGTCGGTTAACGAGTTGAATAGGCCTCGTACTGCGGCGGCGGACAAATCGCGAGTATATTTTGCGAGGACGTTTCCGGAGCTTTTCGACTTTTCGCGGGTAGCAGCGCGCGAACTTTCGACAGATTGTGCGCTTGCATGATCACTCGTCAATATTCCGCCCACCAGGGACAAGGTCACTCCCAGTGCAGTAAGCCAGCGCAGCAGTGGTCGGTTCCGGTGAGATCTGCTTCGATTCATCAATAGCTCCTGAGACTTTTTCCTCAAACACAGCCGCCAACACAGAAAGGTAGCCGGCAAGGCACTAAACAATGCTTGTGCCATGCGATTAGCAGCCAAAAATCGCTGTTTTCTTTCGGTTTACTACAGAAATGATTTTCTCAGTTGGACTAAGCTGGTCAGATTGAAGTGATCAGTCAGTCACAATGAGAGGCAAGATGCCGGGTCAAAGTCCCAGGACGCCTTGTGGAAACCGTGAAACCGCATTCCGGAAGATCTCGACATCAAGAGTTGTCGCCCTCAAAAACTTTTTTCGAGAGTTTTCTGGAGAAGCTGGTACATTAGATATTTGAAGTTAGCATCCCGAAAAGACGGTTTGGCAAACGCAGCGGCAGGACGGCGGGGAGCCGGAAGCCGCTGTTTTTATCTAAGACCGGGACCTGTGCTGCGACTCTGGTAACGTAAACTGCCAGCCCTTATTGACTTAACCTCGCCTGTGAGCCAGTTCTTATCTGCTCTATCTGAAATTGACCCGCTCGTGATCTTCTCCTTATCATCGCAACGTGCACCCTGTAATTTCATCCGCGCAAATGCGTGAGATTGATCGGCTCACCTCCGAGCGTTACGGCATCCCGTCTTTGCAATTGATGGAGAATGCGGGCATTGCAGTCGCACAAGCATTAACGCAATTCGCGGGCGGCGATATTGAAGGTAAGCCCGTCCTCGTCCTCTGCGGTCGTGGCAATAACGGCGGCGACGGAGCCGTGGCGGCAAGACTGCTGGCGCTGGCGGGCGCGAGGGTGGACGTTGTACTGATTGGAAGATTCGAGGAAACAAGGGGCGACGCCCGGATTAATTTTGAGCGGTTGCAGGTTTGGAAAGAGAATCTGAGCGCCCAGGACGGATCGGCAACGGCCCAGCTCGGTGAGATTCAATTATACGAGTGCGATTCTGAGAAAGGCTGGAACCATCTGCTAAACAGTTTGTTGACCATTCAGCACGAAGCGATTGTCGACGCGCTTTTTGGAACCGGTCTCAGCCGCCGTGTCGAGGGTATTCATAAACAAGTCATTGAGTACCTGTGGCAAGTCCGCAAACCGCTTGACCCGGCAACCGGATCACGCATCGGCATAATCTCTGTTGATATTCCTTCGGGACTTGATTCTGATTCTTCTGAACTGATTGGTGAGGCAGTTGTTGCAGACATTACGGTAACGATGACGGCCCCAAAGCCGGCGAACGCTTTACCTCCTGCAGCTGTTCACAACGGCGAATTGATCGTCGCCGACATCGGATCGCCTTCTGAATTAGTTGACCAACGAGCAGGCGAACTATTGCTGATTGGAGCACCTGATGCGCTCCGTTGGTTGATCGCAACTCGATACGCGCCGGAATCCTATAAAAACACCCATGGGCATGCGCTGGTAATCGCCGGCTCGCGAGGGTTCACCGGGGCGGCTGCCCTGTGTGGGAATGCAGCGATGCG
>Ga0207685_10000029_pt1 | contig 94649 bp, 164 predicted proteins | sample LARL111metaG_FD_184350 | JGI IMG/M metagenome (GOLD analysis project Ga0207685, IMG submission 184350) | Corn, switchgrass and miscanthus rhizosphere microbial communities from Kellogg Biological Station, Michigan, USA - LAR L11-1 metaG... | ecosystem: Host-associated > Plants > Roots >...
CCCCCCACTCGGACCCCCCAGGGCGGTCACAGTGGGGGTCTGGGGGGACTGGCTGGTAGCCATTTCACTTCCTTTCTGGGGGGTCCGTGTGGGGGGCGAGGAGTTCGGTGTCGGTCGCGTTCAGGGCGGCTCGGAGTGCCTGGTAGGGGCCAGGTCTCATGCGGGTGCGGTCGCCGCGCTCTACCTTTCGGAGGTAGTTGGCGGTGATGCCGACCTTGTCGGCGAGCTGCTGGACGTCCATCCCCGCGTTCATGCGTCTGGTGCAGATAGCCGTCCCGTCCACCGTGAAGGTGGTTGGGGTTTGTGCCATGCGTAGAAGTTACCCACAGATGCCCACGCTGTCTAGCCATAGATGACCCTAGAGGGTCACCTGTTGCCACTAGATGGCCGTAGATGCCCTCTGAGCTGGGCAAATGGAGGGGCGAGTTTGGGTCTAAGTAGCCCCTAGTCCTGGCTGGTCCCCGCCAGTCCTGCCAAGATGAGGGCATGCCCTCCGTTGTTGATCACGACTTCGACCGTCTGGCGCGACTCGCCCGCAGCCGTCGCGCCGATCTCGGCCTGGCCCTGAACGACATCAACGCCAAAGCCGCCGGCATGTCCAAGCACACGTGGCAGCGCGTCGAGAAGGGCCTGCCTATCCGGGAGACCAACTACGTCAAGATCGATGGAGTCCTTCAGTGGGCACCTGGCAGCTGCCTGAACGTCCTGAAGGGGGGCGAGCCCACGCCCGTGGAGGAGCTGAAGGACCCGGATGCCGCCAGCGTCCAGAAGTCGCCTCTCCCTCGGGAGATTCTCGACCGGGAGGCCTTGGACGCCGTGCAGCTGGCGCTCATCGCGACAGCGAAGGGGACACCCGCGGAGGAGATCCGCGAGATGAGTGAGCGTGTAGTGCGCGACTTGCGTGAACGCGGCCTGATCTAGGCGAAGTTCACTCATTCGACGTACAACTATTTGCATTTACCGTTTTGTTACTTCAATTGCACAAGCCACTTCGGTCCCACATAGTCCCAACAGGTCCCAAACGTGGCAGAGTCGTGACACGTCCTCGGAGGCTTCCCTACAGGCGACTTAAGGGGGAGCCATGCTGCAAAACAGCGCGATCGTCGTCGACTACGGGCCAAAGTTTGACGGGACAGCGGTTCGGACCGGCGACGGAATCGTCTGCGTGGTTCCGAGCCAGATACGCCAGAGACCAGAAGTGCGGGCCTCGATGGCGGAACTGGTGAGGGACCTCGGTGGTGAATGCGGTCACTGTGCAGCCTGCCCCCTCGGGCAGGCAGGCTGAGCGACCATGATTGATGCGGAGTCCCGGCAGCAGGGGTGCCTGCCGGACTACCGCACCACCACGACAAGGGGGCGAGTATGGCCAGACGAGCGCGAGACGTCTACGTCGAATGGCGCGGCGGCACATGCCGCGTGAAGTGGTGGACCGGCGAGTACCACGACGACGGCCGCAAACGCTTCGAGTCCAAGGGCGGCTTCACCGACGAGGACGAAGCCTACGACTACGGCCTCGACAAGATGAGCGAGATCCGGCACGGCACTGGGGTCTCCAACCGCGACGGCGCCACCCTCATGACGGACTGGATCGAGGACTGGTTCGCGGCCACGGACCACACCTATACGACACACAAGAGCTACAAGGCCATCATCAACAAGCACATTCGCCCGTACTTCCGCGGCAAGACCGTCGGCGAGGTCGACGTCATCGCCTACCGGGCCTTCCGGATGCACATCCAGAAGAAGCTGCCGGCGGCGGGAAGCGTGCGCAACGTCATGATGGTGCTGAATATGATCCTCGACGATGCGGTTCCCCGACTCATCAAGGTTTCGCCCGTCGAGCGCAAGCGGCAGCGCGGCCGGTACGTCAAGAAGACGCAGCGGGAACGCAAGCGGGACATGGACATCGCCGCCGTCGACCAGCTGGCACGCAACGCCGAGGTCGTCTTCGGCTACCCGGGCTACGTCATGATGTGGACGATGGCCGTGACCGGCATGCGGCCTGGCGAGCTCTTCGGCCTGCGCCGCGAGTACTGCTACCCCAACTGGCCGGCCAACGACCCCCGCCCGGATCCGGATGAACAGGAACGGTACGAGGACGACGTGCTCCGCTACGGCAAGGGTGAAGGGCTCATGCCGGCCATTCGCGTGCAGCAGCAGGTGCAGCAGGAGAAGGGGCGACTGGCTGAAGTGCCGCCGAAGTACTTCTCCTACCGGACGCTGGTGGTACCTCAGTTCCTGGCGGACATGCTGGAGAAGCTGCTGGCCTCGCACGACAGGCAGTGGGTCTTCCCTGCCATCGAGGGCGGATGCTTGGGGACGGCACGGTTCTCGGCCGACTACTGGCCGCCCATCTCGCAGGGCGCCGAGGAGCGCAAGAAGGTCCGCGGCGGACGGAATCAGCGGCCCGTGATTCCTGTCGTGCCCGACTTCGACGGCAAGCGCATGTACTTGCTCAGGCACGGCCACAAGGCATGGCTGGACGAGGACGGGCACAGCCGGTTCGCGGTGGAGTCCCGGATGGGCCACGAGGTGCCGGGAGTTGAGGGCACGTACAGCAGCGTGACCGTGCCGATGGAGCGTGCGATTATGGCGGCGCTGCAGGAGCGCTGGGAGAGGCACCAGGAGGACCGAGACGGCTCCTGATGCCGGGCCGATTTCCCAGTTCTTTCCCATTCCGGGTTGTTTGATCAAGGGAACCCGAGGTCAGTCCCCTCCAGTCCCTCACCCTTCGGTGTTCCTGCAGAACAACTGAGCTGATCCAATGGGATCTTTGCGGCCTGCATGATTGTCGGCCACCAGGCCTGTGAGCAGTACCTTTCCTGCTGCACACTTGCCATGTGTGGCCATGTATTGCCACGTGAAGCCATGATCGTTTCCCACTCGTTTCCCAGTGGCACACTGTGTCCTAGGCGACGCCCCCCACAGAGCGCCGGGCCCGACTCCCTGGGATGCCCTCGGAGGCAATGGCAGGAGTCGGGCCCGGCTTCTATTCAACGAGTGTCCCATGCGTCGATAACGACACAGGGGCTCCCGTCGAGGTTCACCACACGGCCGCAGACGGGCGCCCGCGCGGTGAACCTTCGGCGTCGCGGGACCTGAACCCCGCGGCGCCGAAGTCTTCAGTTGTCTCGCCGGCCTGTGTGGCCGCCGTTCCCATCGGATACCACCAACATTCGTTGGTGATTCCTCGATTCACCCTTTCGAGCGAACACCAGTTCGACTGCGGACACTACCTGCCGCCCTGCGGCATATGCCAGTCCGCAGGGCTGCCAGTGGGGGGTTGGCAGTGGTGGTGCTGCGGGCCCGGTACGGGGCTCCGCATGTTCTACGGCGGCGGGCGGCTCGTCCGTCGCCGGGATTTCAAGAGCGACAGTTTAGGTACTGACGCAAGATCGCTAGACGCTAACGCTTCGTCGGGTGCCAGCTCGCCGCAACCCACGACCCGACTGGGTCCGCATCCGCCAGATCGCCCTCGGTAAACGCATCGCCGACCTTCGCCGGGCCGCCGACCTCTCCCAGGAGGAGCTCGGCAACCGCATGGGTGTCGAGCGGCGAACCATCCAAAGGTATGAGAACGCTGTGACTGATCCGCGCTATGCGGATCTGCTGCTCCTCGCTCGGGCGTTGCGTGTCCCGCTTGGTGATCTCATTGGCGGCTGAGTTGCGGTGCGCGGCTACGGTTCCGAACCGCGCGCTGCTTTGATTTGTATTCAACGACACGTACCCGCCAAGTGACGGCGCTTTCTGCATATATCTGCGCGGGTCCTGTGGGCCGGATGTGAACGTCTCGCCGACCGTGATCCGTTGGCCAAACGTTCCGCCCGGTAACCCGTCCCGCCGCACCGCCCGCGACGGGGCGGGCGCTATGTCGTCCCGCGGTTGTACCGGCGGAGCGCCTCCCCGTCGGCCTTCTGGTAGGCGCTGTACAGGTCCTCGGCTTCGGTGCACTTCACGGCGTCGCGGCTGCGGCAGCTGGGGCAGTGGGTGGCGTGTTCGACGTAGGCACCCCAGGCTTCTTGTGGCGGGGTGAGGTGGGCGCCGGAGGCTATGAGACCGGATGGCGGCAGGCCGCTTTCGTACTCGGCGGGCGGGTCTCTACGATCGTCCATGGCGGCGCTCCAGCGGTGTCGTCCACGCCCCTGGGCCGTTGTCGGCGGTCGCAGGGGTCTTTCTGTGAATTTGCAGGCTAGCCCGACTTGTATCGCTCTGTCTCGCGACGTCTCGATACGTAGCCCGAGATGCCGCCTTGTAGGTGGCTGCCTAGCTTCGGATCATGACCGCTGATCCTGATGCCGAGATCGACCACGAAGGCCCGGTGACGCCATACCGGCAGCTCGCGGCCATCCTGAAGGCCAGGATCGCCCGCGGCGACTGGGCGGAAGGCAGGCCGATCGCGTCCGAGACGCGGCTGGTGCAGGAGTACGGGATCGCCCGGACGACCGTGCGGCGCGCCCTTGACGTCCTCGTCGACGAGCGGGTCGTGTGGAAGGTGCAGGGGCGCGGCACCTACGTGGGACAGCCGCCCGCCGAGGGCTGACGTGCCGAAGCCCCGCCGTAGCGGGGCTCGGGGGCACTACGGTCGGGGTCCGAGGCGGTCGTCCCACGCCTTGGTGGGCAGGTCCTTCAGCCAGCGGGCGATGCATTCGCGGGCATAGTCGGCCTCGATGTCCTCGTCGTCCCACTGCTCGACCAGGCGCCCTGCGGCTTTGACGAGATGCTCGGCGACTTCGCGCTTCTGCCATGGCTTGCTCATCCCGACGGACATCAACGAGTCTCCTTCTCGATCTCTTTGCATCTCCGGCAGGTGGGGAACTCGTTGAGCGCTTCCCAGCTGTTCACACGGCGCGGGAGCGGAGTGCCGCAGAGGGCGACGTTCTCCGCCCTGTCCTGCCACAGGCCACCCGCCACGAGGTGCTTGGTGCGCCCCCGGCGGGTCAGCCCCATGGACGGGTCCCAGTAGACGAGGTTCCGGCTCATCGGACGAAGTTGAGTTGGGCCGCCTTCGCGTCGGCTTCCTCGCGGCTCGTGCGCGTGCCGACGGCAAGGTCTGTCCGGGTGTCGCGGATCTCGAAGTAGTTCGGGCCCAGCTCCATCACCACGTAGCGCTTGTTCAGGCGCCCGCGAAGCCACGTGTGCGGGTCGACCAGGAAGCCGGTGTCCTTCGTCGCCTCCTCCACTTCTGGGCGCTTCCAGCCGCCGTGCTCGTTCTTCTCCGGCAGCTCGTAGCCCTCCGGCAGGCCGGGCTCCCACGGCTTCTCACCGGACCCCGGGCAGATGTCGCCGTCCGACTGCTGCGGCAGGCCGCCCGCGAGGGTGACGTGACCCATGTCGACGGACTCCCGGTGCTTGCGCATGGTGCCGTCCTTGCGGAGCTTGCCCGCCCACTTGCAGCGCGGGCAGGTGGCGTAGCTGTTGTCGGCGGTAGCGAAGTCGTCGGTCACTGCAACTTCCTGGTTGGTGTTGTCGTCGGTGGTAGGCGTCTCGGCAAGGTGCGGCTTCATGCAGTAGTGGCAGACGCAGACGCCGCCAGCCGTAATGTTCTGGCACGAGTTCCAAGGTTCGGTCTTGCAGCGGTCACAGGAGCAGACGCCCCCGGGGGCTGCAACATGCCCGATCTCGTTGAGCTCGTAGGTGCCGGGCTCGTACCAGCACTCGGCCCAGCGGCCCTCGAAGGGGCGGGAGTCGACGTCGTCGACGGTGCGCTTGGCCCACTCGATGACGTCCGCCTGGGTGCCGAGCCATTCGCCGCACTCGGTGCCGTTCACAGAGATCCGCGACTTGCCGTAGGCCTTGCCCTTGACGGCCTTGAGCTGGCGGCCCTTGTAGGTCTCGCGGATCATTTTGTCTCCCCTGTTCGGCGCTTGTTTCTGTTTAACAAGAATGACGCACACGGCACCCCTTGTCAACCCATCGCGCCAGATGGATGCTAGATTCTGTTAAACACTTACCGAGGGGGAACGATGGGACGACCCGCCACCGGGCAGACCAAGGTCATGGGCTTCCGGCCGCCCAAGCCGCTACGCGACAGGTTCGAAGCGCTCGCCGAAGCCGAGGAGCGCACGCCCTCAGACGCGCTCGTCGAGGCCATGCACGACTGGGTGAAGAAGAAGGAGCGCGAGCACCCCCAGCCGCCCGCCGACTGAACGCTCTGACAGTGGCCGCGACTAGACTTTGGCCATGCCCCCCACGCCCCAACCGTCTGGCCGTGTGCGCCCGTCTGACGTGGTGAACGCGGCGATCCGGGCACTGCTGCTACGCACCGGCGGCTGGCTGTACGGGGACACCCGCGCCGAGTACGAGCAGCTGCGGGACGAGTGGACGGTGGCTGTCGCGGCCGAGCGGCGGGTCGACGTCGTCGAAGCGGCGTGATCAGATGTCGAGGATGATCCCGAGGCTCATCAGGCGGTAGCTCATCGCGGCGGAGCTCACCTCAAAGCGCGGGGCCAGCAAGTCGACCAGCTGCGCGGCCGTGTCGAAGTCCGCCTCTCGCGCCATACGCCGGACCGCCCCCTCTGGCATCAACAGGGCGCCAGCGAATCGGTTCGCCTCCGCCTCCTCGCGATCCGTCGGCATGCACAACAGGTTGCCGTGCCGATGTCGGGCCATTCCGTCGAGGATGAGTTCCCGGCGCCGATGAATCTTGAGGTGCCCCACGAGGTGAGCCAGGGCGAACCGCTCACCGGCAGTACCCAGGTTTGCGTTCAGGCCGATCACGAGTTGCCCGTCGCGTCGCAGCAGCATGCCCGATACATCGTTGTCGGTTGGATGCCGCGCGACTGTGGCGCCCAGTTCCCGGGCGACCTTCTCGGGGTCGACCGGTAGATCCGCCAGGGCGAACTCGGCTACGAACTCGCGGGCGGCGACGTCGGCTCTGGACACAGCCCCTCCCTCCCACGGCAACAACCCCAGCATAAGATCCCCCAGTGCCTCACACGTTCGAAGACCTCGTGACCCTGGAGCGGGCCGCGGTCGACGCCCTCGCCGCCATCGCCACCGCCGACGACCCCGACACGGCGCGGGCTGCGGCCGTCGACGCCGCAGCTGCGTTCCAGGCCGCCGTCACCCAATACGCGGCAGACAAAAACGAGTCGCGGGTTGAGGTGGAGATGCGGGCCAAGCGGGCCGTGCGGCACGGGGAGGGTTAGCGGCGCCGTCCACCTTCAGCCTCGACCTGGCGGGCGCGGTCGTACATGTCCCGGGCTGGCTTCGCCTCGACCGGAGCGAGGAGCCCATGCATGGCGAGCGTGTTCGACAGATAGAGGAGCGCATCCTCCAGCTCCTTCACCCGCGCCCGCAGCGCGTCGACCTCGTCCACGGCCCCTCCAAGTTCGAGGCCCCGCCCGGCATCACTCGGGCGGGGCAGCGCGTGCAGCCATGCAGCGCGGATGTGATGGGGCCAGCCTACTGGCGGGGACCGACAGCTCCGGCTACAGCGTCACGAGTCGGATCCCGGCGAGGCCCGGCCCCACGCGACGGAGGCCGTACTGCGGGCCAGTCCTCAATACCTCAGCCAGCTCACGCATGGCCTGGGCGGCGTCACGAATCTTCTCTGCGGTGGTCTTTTCCATGCCGCCAGCATGGCAGACGTCACCCGTCCTGCGGCCACTCGTCGAGGGTTTCGTCGGTCTCCTCGTCGACGAGCGTCACCCGGGCATCCGCCATGCTGCACGGGGCGGCCGGCGGAGAAGAGGGTGACGTGGAAGTGGGTCACGTCAGCCGGATCCCTCGCGGCCGGCCGGGTTCGCGGACGATCGCGCCCTTGGTCTCCAGTTCCCGCAGCTGGTAGTGGACGCTGCCGACCGCCAGGCCCACGGCGGCGCAGATCTCCTTCACCGTCGGCGCCTCACCGTCATCGACGATCGCCCGGCGGATGACGTGCAGGATGCGCTCCTGGGTTTCGGTCAGGTAGTCGACCTTGTAGCGGACCATGCAGGCATTAGAGCGCGTGTTCGAATTATGGGGCAAGTCGGCAGGCAGCAGAACGCCCGGTCCGACGGGGGTGACAGACCGGGCGCACGGTCAGCATGGCAGAAGGAGACGACTACAGGCCGATGTCCTCGGATGCGGCGTCGGTCCATTTGTCGGCTTCGCGGATGTAGCCCCAGAAGGCGGGGCTGTTGGCGGCATGCCCGGACTGAGCGCGGATCTTCTCCTCGCGCTTCCCGGCTCGGCGGCTGGTGGTGATGAACCCGGCTCGCATGCTGTGCCCGGTCAGCCGTACCGACAGGCCGGCGCGTTCGGCGTTGCGGGCGATGATCTCGCGGACGGCTTCCGGGGAGAGCGCGCGGTCGCCGATCCGACCGTGGACAGTGATGGGCAGGAAGGCGGGCCCGCCGGTGATTCCGGCGGCCGCGCGCCAGGTCGACCAGGCGCGGACGGGGCAAGTGTCGGGGTCCTTGCCGTAGGCGACGACGACGTCCCGGGGCGGCCGCCCTTTCACCGCGGGGACGTGGACGTCGAGTCCTTGGCTGACGAGGCTGATGCCGTCGGCGGTTAGGGCGGCGACTTCGGCGGAGCGTCCGGCGATGCCGAAGGCCATGAGCCAGAGCGCCCGGTCGCGGAGTCCGGTGAGTCCGGCGGCCGCGGCCGCGCTCATCTTGCGGAGTTGGTCTGGGGTGGCGGCGGCCGCCGGTCCGCGGCCGCGGGCTTGGCGTTCGGGGTTGGCCTTCATCGGCTTGAGGGCCTGCCGCGCTGCAACGGTCACGGCCTTGGGGACTTCGATGCCGCGGCCGCGAAGGGTGACGGTGACGCCGGTGATGCGCCGGTCGATCGAGTTGGGCGCGGCCGCCTTGATGGTGTCGAGCCAGACGACGAACCCAACGAGGGTGCCCTTGGTGACGGCGGTCAACGGCAACGGCTGCCCGGTACGTTCGGCGAGCCAGTCGTGGAACTCCTCCCAGAGCGCCCAGTCGTTGGCGTAGCTGCGTTTGGTGTTGTGGGGGCGGATGGCGTCGAGGTGCTTCTCGGCTGCCTCTTCCATGGCGGCCAGGACAGCGAGTGTCGCAGCGTCGTAGGCGGCGGGGGTGGCGTCCGGCTGGCGGGGGACGAGGTCGGTCATGCCGACGCCTCGTTTTCGGAAGCCTCGTCGGCCATGCGGCGCAGCAGGTCGGCGGCGTCCATGACTCCGCCGTTCCATGCGTCGCGGTAGGTGTCGTAGCCGTAGTCGTTGCAGTCGGTGTCGTAGTCCATGCGACCGAGCTGGTCGGCAGCCTCGCGCAGCACGGCAGCCCGCCCGTCACTCGCGGGTAGCAGGCCCAGCCGCCGAGCCACGGGGTCCTGGTCGAGAGGCGGAAGCGCCGGGTCTCGACCGGCCAGCGCCCTCACGATCTCGAACTGCCCCTCGATCGCCTCCCGCTGCTCCGGCGGCAAACTCGACAGGTCCGGCTCGGGGCCGAGGCCGCGCAGGAACCGCAGGTACTCCTCGATCAGGTCAAGCATCGGATGCTCCTTCGGGAGGCCGACTGCCCCGCGAACAGGACAGCCGGGGGTGGGGTGGTCAGCGGGCTGGTGGTGCGATGTGGTCGTCCATCAACTGGACGGTGACGGTGCCGTCTGCCTCGGCCAGGTACTCGTCGAGGAGGCCGCGGTGATGACGGCGGCAGCCGAACCGAAGCCGCCAACGGCCCTCGACCTGAAAGCGGTAGCGGTAGTCCCCGTCATGGCCGCCCCCGCCAAGCACGCCCGCGCTGCCGCCGCCGCAGGGCCGGTAGGTGCCTACCGGGTAGCGGGCGAGAGTGCGGCGCTGCACGAAGTTGTGGCCGTCCTCGTACAGGGCGCAGTCCCCGTCGTGGGCCAGGCAGACGATCGCGTACTCGGGTAGCCACTCATCGACGGTCAGCCGGTCACCGAGCGGCATACGGCCGGGCTGGACGAACTCGTTGAGGACACGCACGGCCCGCTCCCACGAACCCGACATCTCGCGCACCCCGGCCGGTTCGCCGACGATCCCCTGCTGGACGGTCCATTCCGAGCTGAGGCGACCGGGCGCTGCAACCCACAGGGCGTGCCGGGTGTCGCCGTGCTGGTAGGAGATCCGCAGGGCGTGACCGCGCATGGCGTGGAGTTGGGCGCCGGTGAGCGTGGGCCCGAGGTGGCGGCTGGTGATCGGCCAGCCGGTAGGCGGCTGGGGTGCAGGGCGCGGGGTGTTGCATGCGGCGAGTGCGGCGCGGGCGCCCTCAATGAACGCGGCGGCCTCGGGATCCACGGTCACGAGACTCTGCGGGCTGAGGGTCACGTGGAGTCTCCTTCGCGGACGACCTCTGGCTTGTACAGGAACTGGTAGAGGGCTTGTTGGAGGTTGAGGAAGTCCAGCCCGTTGGTGATCTCCGGGTAGCCGTGGGCTTGCAGGACGTCGGCAACGTCCTTGGCGAGGCCGAACGTGAACCGCAGGTCGTCGTCGGGAGCGGGGCTGATGGGGTACTGGCGCAGGGCGGTCATTGAGGTCTCCGTTCAGGGCCAGTTGCCGAATCGTGGTGGCTTGCCACCATGATTGCGCACACCTTTGACCGGTGGCAAGCCACCTGCCATGATTCGCACATGACCAGCGAAGAGGAACGCCGCCGACAGCACCGCCACCGGCACAAGCAGCGCGTGCTGCGCGGAATCGACGACGACCTGGTCAACGACTTCGACGCCGCCGCCCACGCAGCAGGCAGCGACCGCAGCCGCATCACGCGACAGTTGTGGGAATGGTTTGCCAGACGGCCCGGAGCGGAGCTACCTGAGCGGCCGGAGCAACCTCAGGCCGAGTCGGACAATCCCCCCAAATAATGCCCGCGATATGGCATGTTATCGAGAGCCGTTCCGCACGATCGGGGTCAGCCGGCGCAGGGCTGGGCTACCGTGAACCCAGCGCGCTTCCCAGCGGCACGACGCCCCGCCCCTACCTCGACAGGAGCGGGGCGTCGTCGCGTCTGCGGGCAGGGCGCACCCAAGGGAACGTTATGCGCTAGCCACACCCTTGCATGTCCATCACTGGACATGTACCGTACTGGACATGACGCGACAGACCAGTGCACCCCTCGAACACCTGAGCCTGAACGCGGCCGACCGCCAAGCCCGCGAGATCGCCCGCTCGTTCACCGAGTTCGGCCTCGACCTCAACCCGCCCTACCAGCGCGGCCGAGTCTGGACCGAGGACCAGCAGATCGCCCTCATCCGGTCGTGGCTCACCGGCACCCCCACCGGAGTAGTCATCTTCAACGACCGCTGCACGCCCGAGTGGAAGGACGCCAACGGCTACGACCCTGCCGAGCGCGACGAGGCTATCTACGCGTGCATCGACGGCCAGCAGCGCATCAGCGCCGCCCGCGCCTGGTTCGGTGATGAGCTCGCGGTGCCCGTCTCGTGGTTCGCCCCCGAGGACGTCGCGCAGACCGAAGACACCGACGACGGCCCCTACGTCCGGTGGAGCGGACTCACCCTCCCCCGGCAGCGGCACTTCGCCAACCGGGCGCACCTCACCGTCGCGACCGCCCGCGTCGCCACGGTGCAGGACGAGGCCGCGATCTACCTCCTCGTCAACGGCGGCGGTACCCCGCAGACCGATGCCGACATGCAGAACGCGGCCGACGTGGCGGCGCAGCGATGAGCGAACAGCGCGACAAGCTGACCCACCGCGCCGAGGAACTGCGAGACCAGTACGCCTCGATCCCGTTGCAGTTGAAGGATGTGGCGGCCGAGTTGTGGCGAGACGGCCTGGAGAACGTCCGTGAACTCAGGCGGCTCACCGGGTTGTCCCGCACCACCCTGTACGCCGCCCTCCGTGAACGCGGCATCGAGCCCACCGACCGCACCGACAAGTAGGAGGCTGGGAGGAGTGCCCGCGTGGCTGCGGCTACGTCGGCGCCCCCGCCAGCGTCACCAACCACATCCGCAAGCACCATCCGACCAAGGAGAGTTGAGCATGACCGATGTTCTGGCCCGGCGGATGGCGGACAATCAGGTCCGCCTGTTCGCCGAGTCTCTGGCCCGGGACGCTGACCGGCTCGCCCAGTCAGCCCGGCAGTACGCCGACGACACGGCGGACGGCAAGCCGGAGTCTGGCGGCGCCTATCGGCTCGCCCAGGCTGCCGCCGACCTACTTCGGCAGGCATCCCGCCTCGACGGCATGCGCGACATCGCCGCACTCATCGACAAGGAGGCCTGACCGTGCAGACGAAGCCCCGTAAGCCGTGGCGGGTGATCCTCACCCAGAACGGCGTCCAGCTCGTCGAGATCGACCACAGCAGCGAGGCCAAGGCCTTCGAGCACGTGCGGACGGCGCTCAAGGCTGGCGCCGACACCGCGAAGGTCATGCAGTGGGAAGACGGACGCTGGTGGCACTTCGAGACCATGCACGCCGAGGAGGTGCAATGACCCGCGAGGAGTACGAGGCCCAACTCCGCCGCCTCGACAACGACATCGAAGCCGCCTACGCCACATTCAACCGCGCCCGCGACCACTGGGACGCACTCAGCAAGGAACGCCGCGAACTCCACTGGCAGTGGCGACGCCAGCAGCAAGCCGACGCCCTGGATGCCGCCGCCGAGACGTGAGCGGTCCCCGCCTGCCGTTAACAGGCGGGGACCACCCCGAAGCGTAGCCGCACAACGAAGCCGCCCCCGCTCCCCCGCCGCCATCGGCAGCGAGAGGAACGAGGGCGGCTCTGTTCGGTCAGGCGGCCTGGTTCTCCCACGGCCAGGCGGCGTCGCGCCCGCGCGAGAGCAGGTCGACCATGGTGAACAGCTTGTCGGAGAAGCCGGCCACCTCGTACCGGTTGGGCTTGCTGCTGTCGATGGTGGCCTGCGCGTAGCCGGTGGTGTTGATGCCGAACATGGGGACGTGCGCCGGGATCGCGTCGGACACAGATACGTCGGAACGTCGGCCGTAGCCCCAGCCCAGACCACGTGTTCCGTAGCCGGGGTGAGCAAATGCCTGCATGTCGGAGATGATGACGACCCGGTCGTGGCCCCTGAACGACGCCTGCAGTGCGACCACCGTCTCGGTTCCATGGCCGACTTCGCCGATCCGGTTGCAGAACGCCTCAGCCTGACGGAGGACGGTGCCGCCCTTGGTGAGCGAGTGCTGGAAGGCGCCGTCTGCGTAGCCGACGAGGTCTACATCGCAGCCGCGCGCGGCGAGAGCGACACCGAAGAGGGAGCCTACGTCGACGTGCCGGATCTGACTCTTGCCGGACACGCTGTTCCGCATCGACGCCGACGTGTCGACGAGCACGAGGGTGCGGCCCGTCAGGGCGGGGATGTTTGCCGTCGACTCGGACAGCGCCTGCTCGAGCGCATGCCCCCAGCGCAGCGACGGCGCGGCGCGGTAGGCGGACAGGAACCGGTACGGGAACTGCCGCGAGCGGCGGACCTCTTCCCGGTCAGCCAGCCGTGCACACACCTGGGCTGCGACCTCATCCGGGACGCCGGCCTCGTCGAAGTTCCTGAGATTCCTCGTCAAGGCCATCAGCCCCATCTGCGGGATGATCGCCGACCAGGCGGCAGCATCCATCTTCCCGAGGGACGACAGTTGCTCCCACGTCATGCCGGCGTCGCCGAGCCGCGCCGGATCGGCGAGGAACCAGGCGCGCCGCTCCGCCTCGGGCATCTCCATGGCGGCCCGGTAGGCGGACAGGATCGGGAGCCGATCGGTGACGCGGACCGTGCCGCGGTTCCAGCGCCGGTCGGCCAGGTAGTCGAACAGGTCGGCCTGCCACTGTCCGCGGGGCTCCGGCTTGGCCAGGGCCACGATGTCCGCCATCCGCCACTGCGACGCGGCGCCGTCGTACTTGAGCGCCGACTTCTCCGTGTACAGGCGCGCCACCGCATCCGCGACACCCCGCTGCACACCGCCGGGCAGCGTCTTCTTGCCGGTGCGCTGCTTCCAGTAGGCGAGGAACTCGGCGGGCTCGTCGGCCCGCAGCATGGCGTCGGCGACCATCTTCCGCACCGGGATGGTTGGTTCGCGGTCGCAGCCCGTCTTGCGGGCGAGCGCGGACTCTGCGGCCATGACGATGGCCGCGGACCGCATGTTCATCTGGCCGCGCAGATACGGGACGAACGCGGCGACCCAGTCGGGGTCCTGCTTGGTGGCCGCGTGGACGAGGTTCCGGAAGCGCTGGTCGCGGTCGCCGGCCTTCTCGTAGAAGGTGTCCTCGCCGACCATGTTGGTGGCGGCGAAGATGAACAGGTCGCTCTTCACGTCGCGGGTGAAGGCGGCGCCGCCCTCAAAGGTGGCCGTCGTCCCGGTCGTAGTCACGGGGCTGGAGGGTGCGGTGCGGGTGCGGGCGAACTTCGCCATGCGTCGGTCTCCTCGGCAAGTTGAGGGTTCCGGGCCGACGGTCAACTGCTGGGCGCCGCGAGTACCTGTCGCGTGAGCTACATAGCGTGCTGCCGTTACACCACAGCCAGGATCACCTGGCCACCAGGATTCGAACCTGGACTACTCGAACCAGAATCGAAGTATGCCCCTGCTGCGCTTCGCGGCGCCTATGCAGTTGTCGGCCCGGCCGCGAGGCGACCAGAACGAGGGCGGCGACTGAACACGGGAGGCTGGCGAGTACCAGGCGCGCGAGCTACGTAAGCGCTCTAGCCAACTGAGCTACACCGACCGAGGTCGGCGACAGGACTCGAACCTGCGACCTCTCGCTTAACAGGCGAAGTAGGCCCGCACTGCGCTTCGTCAGCCACCCGTATCCAGTTGTCGTCCCCGAAGGGTGCTGCGAGTACCTGGCGCCTGAGGAACTGATTCCAGAGCAGGGAAGTAACCCCAGGCTTCGCTTCGCGGCGATCGCCACCGTAGCAACAGGGCACGCCAGACGTCTCCACCTTTTGCCCTTTTCGCAACATGACTTGCCGAACGTGCGAATCGCCCCGCCCTCCCCGATGGGAGAGCGGGGCGAACACCTGTCGGTTCAGAGGCCGAGTGCGACGGACAGGCTGACGTAGAGATGGACGAGAACGGACAGCATCGGTTCACCCCCTCTCCCGGCTGGTGGGGCAGTCGGGCTGCGGCCGGTGGGGCGGCCGACGGTCACAGGGTGGGCGCGGGCGTGAGTCCGTGTTCGGCGGCGATCGCGAGACCCTGCTTGGCCAGGGCGACGCAGCGGCGCGGGATCGCCGACACGTCCCGGCCTGCCAGGATGGCGTCTATCGAGGCGTGAACATCGCCATGACATGACGGGCAGATCGCGACGATAGGCGTGGCCACCGGCACTCCGGCCGCCTCCCACCAGCTGAGCGGGGCGACATGGTGCCGGTTCAGCACCGCACAGCCGTGCCCCTTATATAGGGAGCAGGCCTGCAGTAGGACGCGGCCGTCGGCGACGACCAGCTCCCGCGGCGTGCTCACTCCGCCTCCGCCGTGTCGAAGGGCGGCAGGTCGGGTTCGAGGAACGGCTGGATCGATGGCGCCGGCAGGGGCTGCGGGTCGAGGCGGCCGAGGCGTTCCAGCGAGCTGGCATCGGCGGCCGTGGTGTCGCGGCGCGGTGTGCGGGCGACGGGCGGTTCAGGCATCGGCACTCCTATCGGTCTGAGCTACCGGTGTCGCCAGCCGGGGAACGCGGGCAGCCTGTTGGACGCGCCGGTACGAGGCGGTCGCCGTGAACATGGCCGCGCCCAGCAGTCCCTGCGGTGACGGCGACGGATTCGGCGTCGAGGAGCCGGTCTCAGGGCAGTCGTACTGCGGCGCGCTGTCCGGCGAATCCGCGGTGCGCTGGCAGGTGTAGGTGTGGGTGACCCCGGCCGCATCCGTCCACTGCCACGTCCAGCCGGCGGGCGGATGCCCGTCTGTTCCGTCCTGGCCGTCGACGCCGGCCGGTCCCGGCACGCCTTGCGGTCCGGGAGGCCCGGGGCTGCCTTGGGCTCCGTCGGCGCCGTTGGCTCCGGCGGCCCCTGACGCGCCGGGGGACGGCGTAATCGTGGGTGCGGCCTTGCCGGGATCCCCCTTGTCGCCCTTCGGTCCGGGAGGCCCAGGAATTGGTACGGGCACTGCGGCCCGGTCAGGCAGATTTTTGACGGCCTTCGTCGGATCCGGTGCGACCGGCGTCGAGCCCGCGGACTTGATCTGCTGCCGCAGTGATCGGACGTCGCCAGCGAGGACGCTGACTGCATTGCCGCGCAGGTTCGCCTCAGACTCGAGGCCATCGGCGCGATGCGACTCCTGGGCGATCAGTAGCAGTGCGACTGTTACGCCGCCGCCCACGAACAGCAGGCCTGCGGTGAGAAGTCCCAGCCAGCGGCGGCGCCATAGCTGTTCGCCGCGCGTCATGGCGTGCCCCCGAGTTGCGTCACCAGCAGCCTCAGGCGGGCGATCTCAAGTTCTGCGGCGGCGAACCGCTGCTCTGCGGCCAGGGCTCGTTGTTCCGCTTTCTGCTCGTCGGCTTCGGCTTTGTCGCGTTCGGCGACGAGCTTCTGTGTCAGGTTGTCGTACCCGGTCAACGCTCCGCCTTCCCGCTGCACGCGAGACGCGCCCCGGGTGCTGTACACGGTTGCCGCCGCGGCCACGGGGCCGCCGATGAAGGCGGCTAGCGCCGTGACCATCGCGGCATCCATGCCGCCTCCAAGACGCTTGCAAGGGGCAGGTCAGGCGCCCTGCGGCGTGCGGGCGGTGACCAGCGTGTCTTGCGCCTTGCCGGAGATTCCGGTGGGCTTCAGGAGCCCGAAGTGGACGGCGACGGCGGTGACGAAGCTGACGGCCGCATAGAAGACGCCGTTGGCGACGTTGTAGCCGGGGCCCGCGCTGCCGAGTTCTACGAGGAAGCCGTTCGCCGCGGTGAGGAGCAGGAGGAGGACGGCCTTGGTTCCGGCCGAGGTGACGCGGGTCGTGACCAGGCCGACGAGGACCGGCAGGACCAGGGTGACGAGCAGGCCGATGATCTGGGCCTTGGAAATGTCGAGGTTCATGGGTGTTCTCGTTTCAGACGGGCTGCGCGAGCTGTCTGCAGCCGATGACTGTGCCGGTGCTGTTGCGCACCTCGCGGTAGGGGACGAGCAGGTCGCTGCGCCGGTCGGCGAGCGCCAGCGCGACGACCAGGGAGACGATGTGCTGGACGCCATCCCGCTTCGGCGGGAGGTTCTGGGCGTGCCCGAACTCGACCAGCACGGGCCACATGCCGCTACTGACTTCGAACGTGGCCAGCCGGGCGGGCGTCTCCTCGGGCGGAATGACCTCGCGCAGGCCCGGTTCGAGGTCGTCGATGCCGTCGGGCCGGTCGCTGCTGTACAGGCGGATCGGGTGCGGGGTCAGGTTGAGGATCACGTTGCCTCCCGCTGCCGCACGGGCTCGATGTCGACAGCGGTGAGCGCGTCGGGCCAGTTGGTGAACCGCACGGCGCGGTCGTCGATGTACGCGATCGCGGCCAGCTTCCGGTCCGTGACCAGCAGGACGCCCTGCTCATTCCAGAACCCGGAGCGCGGCACGCGGGTGGTGCACTCGAAGGCGTAGCCGGACTTCTGCTCGATCCACCGCGCGACCTGCTTGGCATCGCGGGTGGTGTGGATGAACACGGCGTACCGCTGCATGAGCTGCGACAGGGCGACAACTGCGCCGGGCTTCCAGTCGCCGTAGATCGTGCCGTCGTGCCAGCCCTTGTCGTAGCTGTGCAGGACGCCATCGAAGTCCACGGCGACCGTCTGGACAGCGGTCACTCGACCACCGTGAACCCGTGCTTCGCGCCGAGCTTCGACAGGCTGGTCTGGCCCGGGATGCCGTCGGCTGCACTTCCGGTGTAGTTGAGGCGCTGCTGCCACGCCTTGTAGGCGGAGACCGTCTTCGATCCGAAACTGCCGTCGACATACTGGCTGGCCAGCAGGCCCTCCGCCTGCAGCGCCTTCTCGACGAGAAGGACTTCGGCCTTGTAGCTGGCGTGTCCCTGCGCGGCGGCCGGGTCGTGCTCCGCGGCGTACACGGCGTGCGCGAGGCTGACCTTGGGCTTCGTCGTCGGAGTGACCGGCGTGGGGCCGACGGCGAACAGGTCCGGCATCGGTCCCGGATCGACATGACTGTTCCCAGGGATCTGGTGGTGCCCGTAGTGCCCGCCGTGGTTCAGCCAGGTGTCCAGCGGGACGGTGTCGCGGGCGAACGCGGTCGGCGCACCGCCGGGCCAGGTGTCGGCGATACCCAGCGACCGCAGCCACGCCATGATGCCGTCGAGGCCCTTACATGGGGTGTCGCGGACAGTGGCGTACTTCTTGCCGTTCACGGTCTCGCCCGCGGTGAACACGGTCTCGATCTGGATGCAGTAGGCGCCCGTGCGGTTCGTCCGCACCGTGCCGTCGTTCTGCAGCGACAGGCTGCGGCTGTCAGCCGGGAACATCTGCGCGATCTCGCCGGTGAACGGCTCCCACAGCAGGTGGGGGGCCATGTCGGCGCCGCCTCCGGTGAACCAGCCGAGCTCGTTCTTGAACGACCAGTCCTTGTCGTTGCTGGTGATGTGCCAGACGGCCCGCGCCGGGCCGCCGTCCATCGCACCGGTGTTGCCGAGCGAGTGCCGGGCCGCGCCGGGCATCCACAGGTCGACCATCAGACACGCTCCCAGTCGTCAGCGAGTGCGTCGCTCTGGCTGATGACCCACGGGACAAAGTCGTCCTGCGCGGTCTTCATCATCAGATACGGCCGGAAGATGCAGACGGTGCCCTGCGGGATGCCCGTCGCCTCGGCCGTGTTGGCGTTGATCGGGATACCGTCGGGGTAGCCCTTCTGGTGCACCACGAACATGCCCGTGCCGTTCCAGCCGGACCGGGAGATACGGGCGCCGTCCTTGGCCGCCCTGAGCGCTTCACCGAAATCCATGGTCAGGCTCCCGTCACGTTGTTGTCGTGCGCCCACGCCTTCATCGCCTGCCACGCCTGAACCAGGTGAGGATCCAGGACAGGAGCCGGAGAAGGAGCGGGCGACGGAGGAGGGGAAGGCGCCGGGGCCGGCTGCGGCGGGGCGACGACCGGGAACGGCTTGCCGTTGGTCAGCACCGCGTAGTCCGCGGCCATCGCGGCCAGGTCGATGCCCTCCTGGAACGCAGGGTGCTTGAGGTGCTCGTCGAAGATGGCGACCCAGGCCTCTTCGACCTTCCGCGACCAGTACTGGTCGGTGAACGAGGTCTCCTGCGCCCAGGTGATGAAGCGTTCGTCACCGCCGAGCGGGCCTGCGCCCGGGGCACCGTAGCCGCCGGTGATGACGGAGTGGCCGCCGTCGTCCGGCGACGAGCGGTGGTAGTCCCAGGGCTTCCCGTCGTTGAAGTCCTGCATGTTGGCGTTCTGGACGATGAGGCCGGTCCAGACGAAACCGAAGATACTGATGGCGGCCTTGACCTCGTCCGGGCTGGAGGGATCGACCTTGGCGAAGGCGAGGACCTTCTTGCCGTCCGGGCCGCCGTGCTTGTGGAGGTATTCCAGCAGGGTCTGGATGTCCATGCCGTTGTCGTGCGACGAGCCGGGCCCGTTGGTGTCGGCGGTGCCGTTCGGGTCGAAGCCCGAGTTCTGCGTCTTGTAGACGGTCCACACCTCGTCCTGCGAGGGGTAGTCCTCGACGCCGGCAACGTAGCTGACGAGGCGGCGGACGTTGGCCCATGTGACCGCCACGCAGTCCCCGGCGACGTCGTTGCCAAGCATGTCCCACGCGGAGAGCCGGGCCAGGTAGTCGGCCGCGACCGGGTGTGCCGGAATCTTCCCCGTGAAGATGCGGGAGAACTTCAAGGCCGGCGTGTTCTTCGGCGCGCGGCGGCCGTACTGCAGAGAGGAGGTGGGCATGGTGCTCCTGGGCATGGGAAAGGCCCCGTTGCGGGGCCTTGGGGTGGAAGGTTGCGCCGGAAGTTCAGGAGACTTCGGGCTGCGGGTCGAGGAGGGTGGCGGTGAGGATTTCCATGTGCTGGCCGCACTTCCCGCACTGCACGAAGCAGTTGGTGCCCGCGTTGGAGTAGAACTGCGGGACGTCGAAGACCTGCTCGTAGTTCACACAGTCCGGGTTCGTGTCCTGTGCGGTCACGTCGTAGTACAGGGCAGGCTGGAACGTCACATCGCTCATAGGCCGATCACCATCCAATTGCAGGTGGTTGTGGTCGTGTTGGTGCGGGTCAGCCACACAGTGAGGCCGCTCGACGTCAAGTTGTTGAAGGAGACGCCGGTGACTTGCGTGCCGGGCACGCTCGTATTCGGTGCGACGAGGGCCATGAAGGTGCTGCCGGCGACGCTCAGGCCCGTCACGGCGCCCGACGTGGGCGTGTTCGCAGCGCTGGGGGTGATGTTGATGGTGCCCCACGCGAAGTTGCTCGTCGTGAAGACGCCTTGCACGTTCATGTTGCAGTTGCCGCTTGCCCCGGCGCCGCCCACCTCGCGGAAGCCGCTCACGCCCACGTTGGGTGTGCTTCCGCTGGTCGAGCCGATGTCGACCACGGCGCGCCAGTCCGTTGCCCCGATCGCCCCGGATTCGATGGTCAGGTCGCTGGAGGTGCCCTCGATCTCGTCGTAGGAGATGCTGGCAGGGACTCCAACCAGGCCGTCTTGGACAGGCCTGAAGCTGAGTTCGCCGCTGCTCAGGTACGAGGAGATGTTGTCTGGGTCCTGCCTGCCGCGCGTCCACAGGCCGCCGCCTCCGCTGGCGTCCGGGCCGAGTTCCGCCAGCAGGGTGACGCCGTCGTCGCCGTATACCTGCAGCGACTGGGAGGACTGCTGCAGGAGGACGCGGGCGCCGGACGGGGCGGTCTGTACGAGGCCGATCGTCGCCGAGGTCAGTCGGCGTGCCGCCCGCAGTTCTTTGAGTTCGCGTTCCAGGCTTTGCACCCGTCGGGCGAGGCTGGTCATGTCGGGCGGCAGCTGGTCGAGTTGGCGGGGCATCAGGTCTCCTCGACGATGATCGGCCGAATCTTGTCGGAGCCCGGGTCGAGCTCCCAGGACCAGCAGCGGGCGACCACGTCGGCGCCCTGTGGGTGCCTAGGTGAGCGTTCCACGGCGAGGTGGACGCTGTCGCCGAGGAACCAGTCGCTGCCCAGCCGGGGGGCTTTGGAGGCGACGGCTTCGATCGACCACACCTGCGCGCCCTGCGCCATCAGGGTGAGGGTTTTTGCCGCGCTGCCGTCGAGTTTGTCGGGGTCGGTGACGCCGGTGGCGGGGGTGTAGCGGTATTCCCACACTGGCCAGCCGTTCGCGACGAGCGCGTTGGCGTCGTGCACGCCCGAGGTGAGCCGCGATGTGCCTTCGCCTTCGCCGCGGGCGATGACACGGGTGGCCCCTTTGCCGGACTCATACGATTCGGCGAGCGAGTAGCTGTTGACGCAGCCGGGGAAATCGAAGGTTCCCTCGGGGGTGCTGCTCTGTGTGCCGATCGCGGGGCGCACTCGCAGCGGGAACTGGAAGCCGCTGTGGGACGAGTTCCAGGCGACGTCGATGGTCCACTCGGGGCCGCCGTCCAACCCCATGATCTCTTTGAGGCAGGACAGGATCGACTTGTCGTCGCCGTTGTCGGTCAGGTAGTTCATGGTGACGCCCGTGCTGGGGGCGTCGATGACGATCGGCGGCCCTGCCGTCAGTGCGGGTGTGACCAGCGCGGAGACGACTGCGGCCTGGTCGGTGCCGATGAGGGTCTGGGTGCCGGGAAACCGGGCGTCGAGGTAGGCCTCCAGGGTGGCCGCGCCGAGGGAGACGGTCTGTGTGCTGCCGCCGGTGCGGGGCAGGATGACTCCGGCCCAGATGGGTGTGTCGGTGGTGGTGTCGACGGCGACGAGCATGCTGCGTCCGGGTGCGGTGGCGCCGTCCCAGCCGCTGGGGGCGCCGGGCAGGTTGAGGTCGAACTGCAGTGTTGTCGCGTCGCCGAGTTTCCTGGTCAGGGCCCCGGTGGGTTTGATCGACGGGAGGTCTTCGACGATGCCGCCGGTGAGCATGTCGCAGCCGTACCAGGCCAGCCGGTAGGGGCCGAGGGTCACGAGGTGGCCTCGTACTGGCCGGTGACCAGGAGCCTGCTGCCGGAGGCCCACACCCATGGGGAGACGCTGTCGACGTTGCCGCTGGCGGCTGCCGCACCGCCCACGGTCGCCGAGTCGATGGTGAGCTGCAAGTTGAGGCCGGCAGCGTCCGTCTGCGCAGTTCCGGATACGCCCCGACTGGTGCCCGGCTCGTAGGCCGCTTTGCCTATCGGGAAGGTCCCGACCGCTGCAGTGACCGGCAACGTGAACTGCCAGTTGTCGCTTGAGACTGCACCGCTGCCGAAGTTCGTGGTGCTGCCGAACGTGATGTTCATCGAGAACAGGACCAGGCGGCCGAGCTTGAAATATCTGCAGTCCACGGTTGCATTGCCGAAGCTTGGCGAGTGCAGGCCGGTGCTGGTGGACCAGGTCGGGGTCCACGGCGTGGAGGCGCCCGGGGTTTTGAGGTAGGTGTCCCAGGTGGTGCCGTTCCAGCGGCGCAGGTTTGTGCCGTCGTCCCAGTACTGGCCGACGAACATGGCCGTCGGGGTTGCCGTCTGCGGCAGGATGCCGCCCGGGGCGACCGCCACCGGCTTCACCGCTGTCGACACCGAGGCGGTGCTGCCGTTGGACACCGACAGTACGGTGATCGTGGCCAGCGGCATGTAGATCTGGGTGCCGGCTGGTGTGGGGGCGACGGGTGTCGATGACGGCGTTCCGGCGAGGTAGACGATGTCGGCCTTGTTCAGGCCGGAGGCGTCGACGCTGTTGTCCCACACTCGCAGGTAGACGAGGTCGATTCGGTTGAGGGTGGCGTGCGGCGCCGTGTACGTGCCGGGCGACACCGACGACGGGAACGCGCACCGGTAGACGCCCTGTCCGGCGTAGGCGACGGTGGCGACACCGGCCGAGCAGTTGATGGTCGTGCCTGCGAGGGTGACGGTGAGGCCCGGGTCGCCGGGGCGGACTCCCGAGGTCGACCCCAAGGCGCTGCCGTTGCCCATGGCGAACGCGGAGTCTGCGTTGCGTGCCTGCAGTCCGGTGAAGGCGAGTGTGTCGATGGCCCACGGGTTTACCGGCATGGAGGTCTCCTCACATCCAGGCCGAGCGCCACGTGGCGGTCAGCGTCGCGCTTGAGTTGTAGGTGGAGCTCTGGAACTGGTAGGTGACGGAGGCGCCGGCCGGGACGGTGGGCCAGCCGGAGGCGACGGTCATGAACCGGCGGCGGGAGACGCCGCCGTTGAGGATGACAGTGTGGGCGTCGGTGTCGATGGTGAGAACGTCCCCGGTTTGCAGATCGAGCGAGTAGATGAGCTGTTTGACGGTGCCGTCCGGGTAGAGGGCGGCCACGCTGGGGGCGGTGACCGGCCCGGCGATCGTCAGAACGGGCCGGGTCTCGATAGTTCCGCTGTTCAAGGCGTTGATGACGCCGGACACGGTCGTCGCCGAAAACGTGACGGGGAACGTGACCGGCCAGGTCAGGCCGCCTGTCGTCGACGGGAGCATCGCCGTCCCGGACTGCAGGGTGCTGCTGTAGCGGCGCGGGTCGGCGGCCGTCACCATCACGCTGTACGTAGCAATCCGGTCCGTGACATAGGCCATCAGCGGCTTCCCCGAGCGGCGCACGGTCGCCTGCTTCGCCCCGGCCAGCTCGTACACCACCAGCGTCGTATCAGACAGGGCTGCCGCACTGCGCAGCTGCTCCAGCGCACCCTCGAGGGTGACGCGGTCCGGGGCGGTGATGGTGCCGGCGAGGGTGATGGGCCGGGCGCCGAGATACACCGGGGACGCCCACGCCCCATGATCAGCTTCCCGGTCGGTGTACTCCGCGCGGACTTCGGCACCGTCCCAGCCGTCGAGGGTCTGGAGTGCCCAGGCGACTCCGAGACTGTCGACCCTTCCAAGCTGCACTGTCCCAAGGTCGGCCCACAGGCCGCCGAGATCCTGGCCCGCTGTGAACGGCACCGCGGCCCCCTTCCTCAGCCGACGAACGTCATGTGGCGTGCGATGTCGGCGGCCTGCTCGGCACTGGTCTGCTTGGCGCCGTTGAGGGTGATATTGGTAATGCGGTCGCCTCCCCGTCCCGCCGCGCTGTCCCCGTAGCTGTGGCTGGCGTACCGGCTGGCCGGCACGAGGTGATAGCCGAGTGCTGCGGCAGACGCGGCTAGCAGCGCACGCGAGCGGGCCGTGCTGGTGAGCGGGATGAACGCCTCCGCCACGCCCGCCTCGCCGGCCAGTACCGCGGTGGGCCTGGTGAGGATCCCTCCGGCTGCCATCGCTTTGCCGCCCTGCGACACCCACTGCCTGACGAACACGTCTTTGTTCGCATGGGGCAGTGCGGCGATCTGGGCGGTCATCTTGGGGACGATCGACTTGATGACGTCGGGGCCGAGTCCGGCGGCGATCAGGTCGGCGTAGCCGCGTCCGGGTCCGCCTCGCAGGGTGGACAGCAGGATCAGGCTGTTGGTGAGGTCGTCTCCGGTGAGCGTGGCCTGTGCTTTGCCGACCGTCTTGTTGGCGGTCGCTGCGGCTTTGCTGTCGCCTGCAGCCTGGTGGGCGAGCGCCTGCGCGTTGGAGTCGCCCTGCGCGGCCAGAGCCTGCGCCAGATCGCCGTAGCCCTCGGCAGCCAGTTTTTGCAGGTCGGCGGCAAACTGCTGGTTCGTCTTGGTCGACGCGTTCAGCTGCTTGTCGAAGTCCGCCAGGGTCGCTTTGGCGACGTCGCCGGTCTTCTGCAGCTTGGCGACGATGTCCTTGAACTGCTTCGCCGACGCCCCGGCGAGGGAGTTGACGAGGGCGTAGCCGTCCTGGCCCATGTTCTCCAGGAGGGATTCGACCTCCGCCCCACCCCGCTTGGAGATCTTCGCGAGGTTGCCGCGCCACTTCTCCGTCGCCGCCACCGACGCGTTGAGCTGCTTCTCGTAGGCCTTCAGGTCGAACCCGGTCGGCGGCTTCGCGCCCCGCCTCACCCCGAGGGCCTTGTCGGCGTCGTAGACATGCTGCCGGTCCTTGGCGACCGTCTTGTCGGCGGCCCTCTTCGCCCCCTCCGCCTTCCCGACCCGCTGCTCCGCGGCCCGCAACTGGGCGGCGGTGTGATGGTGATGGCGGACGTAGGACAGGTTCTTTTCGGCAGCCGACAGGGCGTCGGCAGCCTTCCTCTGCTCCTTCACCGCCGAGGTCAGCGTGTTCCAGGCGTCCTTGAGGGCCTGGACCGCATTGTCGTAGCGGGTCTTCGCATCCGACGGGCCGCCTAGGACGGGCTGCCCTGTCGGCGCGTAGGTGAAGCCGGCGAGACCGCCCGATGCATACCGTCCGGCGTTGAGCCGGTCGAACATGCCCACGCCGTACTTGGCGACGGCCGCCGCCTTGATGACGTACTCGCCGTTGGAGATGAGTGCCGGGATGCTGTCAGATGTGCCCGTGCCGGGGCCTGCGACGGGGCCTCCGTAGGGGATGTATTGGACGATGCCGCCGTCGGCGCGGTGGATGAGGCCGCCGTCCTTGTGGGGGCCCTGGCTGTAGTACTTGGACGGGTCGACGCCTGTTGCCACACCGTTGATCTGCACGGTGACGGTCTTGCCGTGCACGCTGTTGATCGCACCCTGGATCGCGCTAGCCGCCGCGATCGGCCCGCCGGCTGGCAGGGTGATGGTGACCTGCTTGCCGTGGGTGCGGGAGATGTGGAAGCCGAGCGCGGACAGGGCAGCCTCTGCGCCCCTGGTGAGGGCGCTGACGGTGACGCTTTTGCCGTGCGTGGCGGCGACCTTGCGCTGTACCGCCTGCAGTTCTGCGATCGTTGCCGCCACATCGGCACCCACCACGACCGTCTTGCCCGGCATCTTCTTGGCGATCAGCGCATCAAGGGCCGCGGCTGCCTTACCCGTCGGCGCGGTGATCTCCATCTGTCGGCCGCCCGGCAGCGTCTTGACCTTGAAGCCGACCGATTCGATCGCCTTGAGGGCGTCGCCGGTCAGCGCCGACACCTTGATCGTGGAGCCCTTCGGCATGTGCCCGGCCAGGCCCTGCACGTACAGCAGCTGCTTCTGGGTGTCCGAGAGGCCAGGCGTGGACATGGTGATGGCCAGGCTGCTCGGGATGAACCCCATCTGATTCGCGAGCACCTTCGCTTGGTCGGCGGACAGGCCGAACGCCCCGCCCGCCTTGACCGCCGCAGACCAGGCCGTCTGCATGTGCTTTTCGGCCTGCTGCAAGGCCGGGACCGTGCCGACGTTGTTGGCGCGCGCGAAATCGTAGGTGGCCTGCGCCGCGCTTGCGGTCTGCTCGTTCAGCGCCTGCAGCTTCGTCCACAGGCTCTGCCCGTTCTGGCTGGTCGTGTTGAGGCTGCCGTCGACCTGCAGAAGAGCCTTGCCGTAGCCCTGCGAATGGTTGACGCCGTCCTTCCATGAGGAGTTGAGGTCAAGGATCGCGGCGTTCATGTTCGCAACCGCCGCCTGGACGTCCAGCTCGCCGCCCGAGAGCAGATCGAGGGCAGTGTGCAGGGCCGTCGCCTTCGTGTCCGCGTCCGACGCCGAGTCGCCGAGGGTCTTGATGGCGTTCTGTAGCCGCCCCGTCGGGTCGGTGGCGTCCAGGGCGGCAGCCCCCGAGCCCTTGGTGGCGTCGGCGAGATCCTTCTGCCTGTTCCGGGCCGTCTCGAACTCGCCGGACAGGCTGCCGAGCGCGTCCCCCGCCTTCTTGTACGTCTCCCCCAGCGGCGTGTACACCTTCTGCGTGGTGCGGCCGTTGGAGACGAACCTGACGTTCTCCTCGGCGGCCGAAGCGAGCCGCTTCCGCAGGGCGTCGATGCTGGTGCCCTGTCCGAGGTAGGCGTTCGTGAGTTCGGTCGTGCCGACGTGAGCCTGCTGCATCACGGTCAGCAGCTGAGTTTTGCCGTCCCTCAGCTTTGCGTCCGCCAGGGTCTGCACGGCGGCGGCGCGGACGCTGCCGTCTGCCACGCCGGCGGACTGCTGGAGTGCCTGGGTGAGGCTGGAGATCCGCTGCTGGTGCGCGGCTGCCGCTGCGGCGGCTTCCTGCTGTTTCCGGGCCAGCATGTCGAGGCCGATCATGGCGCCGGCGATGGCGACGCCCCACGGGCCGCCGAGGAATCCCCACAGGCCGCGGGCCGCGCCCATCAGGCCGCGCCCGGCGCCCGTGCCGATGGCGGCCACCGCGCCGCCGGCCGCCGACCGGAATCCGACCAGCCGACCACCCGCCTCCTGAATGCCAGCGGAGGCGCTGCGGAAGCTCGTGCCCATGGCGGCGATCGTCGGAGAGCGGGCTTCCAGGGCCGCGAGTCCCGACCCCCAGCGGCCCAGCGACACCCCGGCCTGCGAGGCAAGGATGGCCTGCGTCTGCATGGCGCCGCGCACACCGTTGAACGACGCCACAGCCGAACGGCCGTAGCCGGCGACGGCGTCACGCATGCCCTGGATCTGCCCGCGGAACGGCCGCATCGCCAGCATCGACAGGACGGTCAGCTGGATCGGGCCCGGCAGGGCTCCGAAGGCGTGGGCGATGCCGCCCACCAACTCCCCGATCGGCCGCAGAATGCCGGACATGTCACCGATCAGGCCGACGCCGACCTGCAGTCGCCCTGTGGCCACGCCAAGGGCGCCCGCCCCCGAAGAGACGGACGTGAGCAGATCGTGCATGCCGCCCACCAGGGGGGCGGCTGCCGCGCCGGCGTTGCCGAGCACCTTCTCCAGCGACTGCACGGACGTGATGGCCAGCGGCACCGCGGCGACAAGCGCCCCCGACAGCGCCGCCTTCACCGGGGTTGCCAGACCGGCTACGGCTCGCCCGATGCCGCCCTCCGCAGCATGCAGCTTCGCCTCGACGGCGGGCCCGTAGATGTCCCACAGGTCCCCGGCGATACGGATCCCCGACTTGATGTACGGGATTGCGTCCGAGACGCCCTTCGACATGCCGCGCGTAATCTTCTCCAGGCCGGGTGCGACCCCGAGGTACACCTGCAGGAATGCCGACTGGAGTTGCTTGCCCAGGCCGCGCATCGCGCCGCCCAGCCCCTTCGACTCCGCCGCGGCCAGGGCTGCGGCGCCGCCCACACGGCCCACCTGGATCCCGAACTGCTGGAAAGCCGTCCCGCCCTGGTGCGCGAGCGCCACCATGCCAGCGAGCGCCGGCTTGCCGAACGCCATCGCGGCGGCGGCCGTGAACTGCTGCGTCGACAGGTGCTCGGATGCGGTGCCGAGCTGGGTGATGACGTAGCCGAGGCCCTTGAACTTGCCGTTCGAGTCGAACGCCTGGATGCCGAGTTCGTGCAGGCCTTTCTGGGCGAGCTTGGTCGGCTTGGCCATGTTGACCAGCGCAGACCGAAGGGCGGTGCCCGCGGTTTCGCCGATGATTCCGGACTTGCCGAGCAGGCCGACTGCGGTGGCCGTGTCCTTGATGGAGATGCCCATGGTGTGGGCGATGGGGCCCACGTATTTCATGGCGTAGTAGATGTCCATGAGTTCGCCGGACGCCGAGTTGGCCGTGTTGGCGAGGACGTCCGCTACATGGGTGGCCTCGGTCGACTTGAGGGCGAACTGGTCCATGACGTCGCCCTCGATCTTCGCCGCCGTAGCGACGTCGGTTCGGGCGGCGGCAGAGAGCTGGATGGTGCCCCGCGCGGCCTTGATGGCGTCCTGTGCGCTGAGACCAGCCTTCGCCAGCTCCACCATCGCGTCCGCGGCCTCCGCCGCGTTCGCCGACGGAAGCTTCATGTCCGCGCCGAGGGCCTGCGCCTCCCGGCCCGCCGACGACATCTGCGCCCCCGAGGCCCTGGTGACCTCGAGGAACTTGTTCATCGCGTCGGTGTACTCATTGCCCGCATGCACGATGTCGTGCAGGCCGAACAGGATCGCGCCGCCCGCCAGGAGCGCGCCAAGGTGCTTGACCGGGCCCAGAACCGACTCGACGCCGGAGCGCACCGAACCCATTCCTGTACGGGCTGCGGCGCCCATGCGCCCGAACGCAGGCGTGGCAAGTGCGGTCTCGTCTCGCACGGCCCGCGCGCCGCGGCTGGCGGCCAATGCTGCGGCCTCGGCTTCGCCGACGCCAGCCGCGCCGCCGCGCGCTCCCGCGCCCATGGCCATCAGCCCTGTGCGGGCCGCTGCCCCGTCGACGCCGAGGGCCCGAATGCCGCGTCCGGCGACGAGGGAGGCTTCCCCGAGGGCGAGGAGTTCGCCGGTGCCGGTGCGCACGACGGTGCCGAAGCCGGGCATCTCGGCGATGACGCGAACCCGCACGGTACGGTCGGTCACGGCAGCCCCCGATCTTCAGTTATGGAGGCGTGCACGCGCGCGGCGTCGGGCGGGAGAATGTCGGCATGGACGATCTGGTGCAGTGGCTCGGCGAGCAACTCGACATCGATACGGCCCGCGCCACGGCTGCGGCCGAGGAGGACGGCCCCGACTGGCATTACGACGGACATGCCGTCATCACGCGCCGCGAGGGTGACCTCGTGGCGGTCGGATCTCAGGACTACATGGACCCGGAGCGCGGGGCGTACATCGCGGAGCATGATCCGGCCCGGGTGCTGCGTGAGATCGACGCCGACCGAAAGCTGCTCGCCCTGTTCATCGAGGTAGGCGCCCGCGAGGTCGACCTCGACGACGCCGTCGAGTACGCGCACGGATGGGTGAACGCACTCGGCATGGCGGTACGCCTGCGCGCGTCAGCGTTCAGCGACCGGCCCGGCTTCCGCGAGGAATGGCGCCCGAACTGACCCATCTGGAACTTCAGGTCAGCCGGTGGCCATCCCGAAGGAGCGCAGGATGTCGGCGGCGGCCTGCGAGGGCGGCCCGAGCTCGCCGGTCTGGAACTGGATGGCGATGGCGGCTTGCCACAACTGCCCGAGCTGGCCGTCGGAAAGATCGTCCCAGAACGCGGCGAACTCTTCCGGCGTCTCCGGCTTCGGCTCGACGAGTTGGGCTTCGACGAGGGCAGGGGCGAACGCGTCCGGATCGAAGGCCGGTTCCTCACTGCCACCGCGGCCTGCCGCCGTCTCGATCTGTTCCTTCGTCGGCGGATTTTCTGCCCGGAGTCCCTGGTAGGCGCGGTGCGTGATCGCTTCCAGGGTGAACCGCACCCGCGAGGCCTCGGCTTGCACCTCCGCCTCTTGAAGGCGTTTGGCGACATCCCGGGCTGTCTCTGTGCCGTTCGCCGCGTCGTGCCGCTGCGCCCGTTCCAGGAGCTGTTCCAGGGCGCCGATCTCGGCGGCGGCCTCGGCGTCCAGCACCATGTCGACGATCTGCCGGGGCCGCTGAATCTTGGCCCGCACGGCGGCGAACGTCAGCGCGGGCTTCGCCGCCCGGCGCGCGGGCGGCTTCCTGCTCGAAGTGGTCATGGGGATCCCTGTCCGTCAATTGCTTCTACATGGCCTGATGCACGGCGATTTCGATTCCGGTGACCAGGTCGTCGGCGTTCGCATCCAGCGCGGGGCCAAGGTGTGGCAGCGGTGCGTTCTTGCTGGTGCCGTACTCGATGATGTTTCCGAGCGGCCCCTGCGCCCGACCCTTGTCCGGGCCGATCTCGCCCTCGACGCCTACAGGCGTGACCTTGACGTCGTAGGTGATGGAGTTCGGGTAGGCGGGCAGGTACTTGTGGCCCCTGATGCGACTACGGGCGTCGTCCCGCACCTTCTGGCTGGTGACCTTCACAGCCTTCGCGGCATTCGCCCTCAGCCGCTCCGCGAAGGCCCCAAGGTCGTCCACGACCACGGTGAGTCCAATCACGTCAACGCCCGCCATTACGACTCCCTCCGGAACACACTGACCTTCAGGCCGTCGGTTTTGCCACCGTCCTCCTGGTGCGCCGCCACCCGCCGGGCCCCGGCGAGGCAGGCATGGCATTTCGTGATCGACGCGTCGTAGGCGTACTCGTTGTCCGCATGCGTCGTCTCGGCCAGCGGATGCCCGCAGTCCCCACACAGCCCCGACTCGGCCTCCATCAGCGCCATCGCCCACCAGCGATCCTCCGGCAGCCACAACGGCTCACCAGGAACAGGCATCGGACGACCGAGAAGGATGCTGCGCGGAATCCCCCAGGCTCGCGCCGCCTCAACCTCCCGCCGGTACGGGAGCCGCGAATCCCGCAGGCGGGCTACGAGAAAGGGACCGGCGACGGCTCCTCGTTCACCGCCAGCGCCGCAGCGAACAGCATCCGCGCCGTCCCGTCGTTCACCACATCCAGCAGCCGGTCCACCTGCGCCGGCGTCAGCGACGGCTCGATGCAGCAGGTGGCCAGCACCGCTGGCAGGAACGTCCCCGCGTCATACGGCTCTTTCGAGCCCTCAGGTGCGGGATGGGCGGCGATCAGGTTGCTGTAGCCGCGGTGGCCCAGTGCCCGGAATCGGAACTCGACGGACTCCTCGCGCACCCGCTTCCGGGCCGCGTCGATGCGCTCCTGCAGTTCGAACGCAGGGTTTGCCTCGCCAAGCGACGTGGGCTGCCACTCCCCCAACTGCCCCAACTCTTCTTCCAGCGCCTCCAGTTCGGCGCCCGCGTCGCCCGCAAGACACACCTTGACGGTGACCTCACGAGGCGACGCCCCTGCCAAGAGCTCCGAAATATCCGGCATCAGGCGACGACAGCCCGCGTCGCCGGGTCGCTGGTGACCTTCATCGGCGACATGAACTTGTTGACCTCATTCGCCGCCGGGGCGATGTTCTGCGCCTCGCCCGCGGTCACCGGGTAGACCTCGCACTTGTCGCCGGTGGCGTAGGCGGTCGTGTACGCGGTACCGCGGCGCACCACCAGGTAGCCGGACGCCCCGTACACCAGCGTCGTGAACGGCTGATCCTCGATCGTCGTCGAGCCGCGCTTGAACGTCAGCTCGACGGTGTAGGCGCGGCGGCCGGGCTGGTTGGTCGTGAACGTCGAACCGAGCGAACTGGTGTCGACATCCGCGGTGGACGGGTCGGTCTTCAACCCGTCGGGGGTGATCCGCAGCGTCCAGTCGGAGCCACCGTTGAGCTCCGTCGCCGTAGGCGCGTTGATGTTCGCGATGGAACCCACCCAGCTCACCTTGGTGTTGCCATCGCTGATCAGGTCAGACATGAACCCTCCTCAGGGCACAAAAAAAGCCCCGAGCAGCGGGGCGGACGAGAGACGGGGCGGAGGTCAGATGCGCACGGCGGCGACGGTCACCGACGTCGTCGACGAGTAGGTGACGGCAGCCAGGCCGTCCGAGACGCCGGCGAACAGATCCTGCGTGATCGGACCGATCATCATGTCGCCGTTGGTCGCGGGGACGGTGACGACGACGTCGGCGGCGGCCTGCCCGCGGACCTTCGCCGTCGAGGACAGGGTGACGGTCATCGAACTGCCCGCCGTGTTCTTCACGTGGAGGAAGGTCCGCTCACCACACACGATCTTCGTGGATGCGGCGGCGGCACCGTAGGTCACGCCGAGGCCGGCGAGATTGATGACCTGCGTCGTCAGGGTTGCCATCGGGGAACTCCTTACTGGGGGATGGAGCGCAGCCGGTACCGGGCTACGGCGTAGTAGTTGGGGGGAGTTACATCGTCGTCGCGCTGTACCGGCTGCCCGTCGAGGAACTCCGGCTTCCAGGACACGCGCCCAGCAACGGAGAGCCTCACAGCGAGTGCCGCCATGGCCCGGTCCGATACGGATGCCGCCTGCTCGGCGGTGAGACCGACACAGGTGAGCTGCACCTCGCCGGCGAAGTCGACGAGGTCATCGCCGAGCGAAGCGGCCACCGCCCTGCCCGGGGTCGGATACAGCACCGCATACGGCTGGGTGGCCGTAGGCGCGATGCCCGGAGGCGCCCCGCCGAAGTAGACGGTCAGCCCTGCATCCGTAAGGGCGCCGGTGACCGCATCAATGTGCGGCAGAACCGCGGGAATCGTCACAGGCGCACCCCCGTCACGTGATGCCTTCGACGGTGATCCGCCACGCCGTCGCCGTACTGCTGAAGTCGACGGCCATCACCGCGAACAGCTGATTTACGAGCCGGGTGTCGCCGGACGCGGTGATAGTGACCGTGTCGCCGACCTGCAAGTCATCCGTGGCCAGGGAGGCAAACGGCAGCGCCAACTCGTAGCGGGCCACCACTGTCAGCCGCTCCCCCGCCTCCTGGTTCCTGGGGACGCGCTGAGTCTTCAACCGGCAGGCACCCGAATACAGCACCGTCGAAGTCCCCGGCGTGAGAACGCTGGTGGTGCGGTTGAGGGTCGGCGTCCCGGGCCGGCTGATGGTGCACGAGTCCACCATCAACTGTTCGTGCGCGAGGCGACCCGCGGCGAGCAGCGGCTGGATGTCGATGGCCGTCATCACGTCACCGGGGCCACAGAGAATGAGCCGCCGCGATACTGCCGCAGCGCTTCCTTGTGCTCTGCGGTCAGCAGTGCGCCGCCGATGGTCTCGGAGGCGAACACGCGCTGATAGTCGTCGATCGACTCGCTGCGCAAGCCCTGCGGGTTCGTCATGTTCATCTGCGCCAGATCCAGCACGATGTCGACGACATCGTCCGGGACTTCGGTGTAGCCATGGCTATAGGTGACCCGGACCCGCTGTGCCCAGATGCCCTGCGGGCGCAGCCACGGCCAGCCCATCAGCCGGGTCGGAGCCCACCACTGCTCCCCGCGGGTCAGCTCGGTGCCGAGCCGCGTGAAGTCCCGGCCCTCCAAGGCCGTGTACTCCTCGTTGCTGATCCCGAACAGCTCGACGATCGTCAGCGGATGCATGCCGTCGACGACGACAGGCCGCTGCGGCAGCCGGAGAATCCGGCTGCCGCCAGGAAGAGTGACCGTCTCGTTCTCCACCAGCGTGAACTGCTGGCGGCAGTGCTTGCGGACCCGCGCGGACGCCCGGCGAATCGCCATCGCCGCCTGCGCAGGGTCCAGCGTCCGCTGCAAGGCCGCCTCAAGGTCCGCCTGAGTGGCCAGAGGGGTCGGGGACATGCGGGCCCCCTTACTTCTCGGCGCCGGCTATCGCCGTCAGCCGCTTCACGACCGTCGAACGCGGCTTGTCCTTCGCCTGCTCCGCCTGCAGCGCCGCGGCGGCGCGGGCCGGGTCGTCGTTCACCCACGCCATGAGGTCGTCGATGGTGCCGTCCACCGGCGGCTCGTCGCCGTCGCCCGGGGACTCCGGCCTAGGGGCTTCGGCGGGCGCCTCCGGCTCCGGCTCGAGTTCCGGGTCAGCCTCCAGCACCTCCACCGTGCCCTCGGGCGTGTTGTCGGTGAGGTGGCGGGCGAGGTCGCCGAAGAACTCCTCACCCTCCTTGAACTCCTGCACGGCGTAGTTCCAGTAGCCCTTCGCCGCCTTCAGCATGCGCACGCGCATGTGCTCCTCCTTCAGAAGGCCCGTCGGCGCGGGCGGACAGGGTTGCCCGCACCGACGGGAGACGGTGTCAGGCGTGCTCGATGACGCAGCCGCGCTTGAACAGCGCCGCATCGCCAGAGCCCGCATCGGACGGAACACCGAAGTCGCCCACCCACGACCAGGTCGTGGAGATGACCTGCTGCAGACGGTCCTGCGGCGGACGCACCAGCAGGGTGACGTCCACGCCAGGCGCGGCATTGATGGTGCGGATCTCCGGCACGTCCTCGACGCCGGTACCGGCGATGAGGTTGCCGGTGCCCTCCAGCGGCGAGTTCATCAGCGCGTTCGCACCGAGCACGATCGGCCGGTGAACCGTCAGCGTGCCCGCCGAGCCGCCCAGGATGGTCGGCGCCTCGATGTTGCGGACCCAGTCGATGCCGCCGAACCGGCCGATCGACAGATCCCGGAAGATCGGGGAATCGACACGGCCCTGCAGAGCCTGCTTGAAGTCGGCGTCCGAGAACAGCTCGGCCTCCGTGTCCGCATCGATGTGCGCCACGTAGTAGCCGCCCGGCAGAGTCGGAACGTTCATCTTCCGCAGCCGCGCCACCGCGCTACGGAAGTTCGCGAACGTCACTGTGTTCGACGACGACAGGTCGTAGGCCGAGTTGCCGGTCGCCCGGATCGAGGTGGGAGCGTTCGCCGCCACCACGGAGTCGCCGACCACGTCCGCGCGGGCCGTACCCAGCGTCAGCGTGCCCGGCGTACCCGGGGTGACACCGACCACAGTGTTCGCCGAGCCGGCAATGCTGACGGTGAGCGGGTTCGCACCCGACACCGGCGTCGGAACGCCGTTGACCAGCACGTTCTCGAAGCCGTTCGTCGACTGCACGATGATCGAGGTGTCCGAGGATCCGGCCGTGGTGCACCAGGTCCGGCCACCCGCGTAGGCGGTGTACAGCTTGTTCCGCGCCACCTGGTTGACGGTCTGGCCCGCGTTGATGCCCAGCGTCGCCGCATCCGACAGGAACTTGTTCGCCAGCGCCAGCGCGCTGCCCAGCATGTTCGTGTCCATGCTGTTGCTGTACTGGTCCATCACGACAGACCACTGCTCGAGACTGTAGGTCGCCGCCGACGGATCCGAGCCGGTCACCGGCGTGGTCACCGGCGCCAGCAGCCCCTTGCGGGTGAACGTCTTCTTATCGCCCAGCCCGCCCATCCAGGGCTCGCTGTCGGCGATCTGCGGGAACAGGAACTGCGGCACGAGCGCGTCACGGAAGACACGGTCGAGCATGCCGTTCTGCAGCATCGCCTGGAGCGCTGCAGGAAGGGACGACCGGACACCAGCGTGCCGGTCGAGGTGGAACCACGGCCGCGGGGCGCGGTTGAGCCGCGGGCGAACCGCGGACATGGTGGGGGTCATTCGTCACTCCTCAGTGATCTCTACGGACACGTCGTCCGGGAATTGCTGCGCGACCTGCTCCAGGCCCAGCAGCGCGGTTTGGGTGATGGCCGACACGGCAGCGCAGACGCGACCCCCAGCGGCAAGCTCGTCGTGACCAGTCACCTCAATCGAGGTGCGCCCGTCGCCCAACCGGGCGCGAATCCTGATCACTAGAAGCGCTTCCGGAAGCCGATCTTCGCCAGCTCGGCCTGCACGTCCTCCTCCGACGCAGTGCGGAAGTCGACCTTGGCGCTCCCGCCACGCGAGCCCTGGCCCGGATCGGGCTTCAGCTTCTGCTTCTTCACCTCGGGCTCCACCTCAGCCACCGGCTCCGGCATCGCCCAGTGCGGCTTGCGCTCCAGCAGATCCGCAAGGTCGGCCTCAATCGCGTCGGTGTCGATCTCGCCGTCGGCGTCGACGTACTTGCTGGGGTCGCGCATCAGCACGTCGATGGCGTCCGAGGTGTCGGCGAACGTGTCGCTCGCCGCGACCTTGATCTCGGACCGCACCGAGCGGGCGACCGCGCTGGCCGCCTGCTTCTCTGAGCGCTCGGCCTTCGCCTGAGCCTTCTCCAGCTCCGATTTGTCGCGATCCTCGAACTCAGCCACCTTGCGGGCCAGTTCAGCGGCCTTCCGGCGCTCCTCCGCAGCCGACTTCTTCGCCGCAGCAGCTTCCTTCTTTGCCGCAGCACGCTCGGCCTTCATGCGGTCGAGAGCCCGCTTGCCCTCATCGCCGAGCTTGTCGGCGCCCTCCGGATCGGCGTCGGCGTCGTCTTCTTCGACGGCGTCGGCCAGGAGCTCCTCGGCCTCAGAGTCCTCGTCTGCGCCCTCGGTCGACTCATCGACCTCGGGGGCTCCGTCGCCGTCGCCCTCTTCGCCGTCGTGGCGGTGCAGGTTGAACCAGGTGGCTCCGATTGCCGGAACCTTCATCTCGTTGGTGGACATTGCGTCCGCCCCTTCGTGTGCATGCGAAAGGGGCCCCATTGCGAGGCCCCTGCGAGTTCTTCGATCTCGGTCAGCCCTTCAGAGAGCCGTCCGCGTTCCAGGAGTCAGGCACGGCATCCAGGGCGCCCAGCGCCTTCGCCCGCGCCAGGATGAACCGGCGCACCTTGGCGCGCGCCTCCTCAGTGTTGGGGCGCACGCGTCCAACCGCGAGGATTGCCCGATCCAAGTCGGCCCGGTTTTCGATCTGGAAGCGCCCCGGCCGGTCCTGCCCGGGGGCGGGCATCGCCTTGCCCTGCTTCACCAGCTGCCGCATCTGCTTGGCCGGCACGGACTGCGCCATGTGTTCCTCCCCTACGACAAGTACCCAAAGCGCTTGAGCAAGCGGAGCAACTCGTCACGGTCCTCGGACAGGCGCAGGATCTCGCCCGGCGTCAGGCGCGGCGTCCGCAGATGAAAACGGGGCAGACCCTGCTCGACGTCGGCGCCCGTGCGGGCAAACCGCTGCCCGGTGCGCTGCTCCGCCTCACGGCGCATCTGCTGGTAGAACTCGCCGCGCCGCGTGGTGCCTTCGAGCGTGGCGGCGACCTTCTGCCCGTAGGCGTCCAGCGTCTGCACGCCACGACTCGCGTTCACGACCTTGTAGATGTCCGCGCCGTTCCGGATCGCCTCCGCGCCACCGATCGTGAACCGGCGATCCTGCTCCGCGCGCGAGAGGTTGCTGAAGAACGACATCGGGCTCAGGTGTCGGCCTGGATTGGCCTCCGTCGCGGGCCGGCCATAACACTGGCAGCGTTTATGACGTTGGAAGTCGGCGTTGTACCGATACCAGCGCCCGGCGAGGATCACGCACCTCGAGCACGCGCCCGCCCGGACCACCCTCACGTAGCCGGTCACCTTACGGTTCGCGACCATCGCCACCCCAGCCGCGCCCCGGCCCGCATCGGCGACCTCCGACACCGCCATCCGCAGCAGATCCGCCTGCCCGGCAAGCATCGCCTCCTGCAACGTCAGACCATTGCCGATCAACGTCTTCGTGCGGATCACCGGCAGATACAGCAGGCTGTCCAACGGTCGGCCATCCGAAGCCACCCCGGAAAACTCCCGCGGGCTGACCCGCGTGGCGCCCTCGCTGTAGTCGTTATGGAGCCCATCCGCGCGCACCATCGCCTCGATGTACGGCTGCCCGGTGCTCGCAGCCGCAAGCTGACCGGCCGCTACCGCCCGCACCATCGCCGACCCCAGACCATGCAGCCACGACCGCGACAGATCCTGACCCTGAAGCCGCTTCCACAGCTTCTCCAACGTCACCGTCGTCTGGATGACGGCCCGCTGCTGAGCCCGCCCGTAGGCGTCCACAACGTCCTGGTGCGCCTGCGTCTGGACGGCCACGATCAGCCACCGACAGGAGGCGCCTCGACGGGCTGCGGCTCAGGCTGCACCGTCGACAGCTGATGCAGGTCCATCGCTGTCATCCGGGTCAGGGCATCGTCCTGCATGCCCCGCATCCGGTCCCGCTGCACCGCCGAGTAGCCGAGGTCTTCCCACGCCTGCTCCGTCGGCAGAATCCCCGACGCGTGCAGCTTCACCACCGCGTCGGCCTTCTGCGCGAACGTCGGCGTCGACGGATCCCGCCACACCGTCTCCAGCTTCCGGGTCCGAGGATCCAACTCGCCGTCCCGCACCAGGAGAACGAGCCGCATCACCCGCTCCCACGCCTCACCGAACGCCCGCTGACGCCGCTCCGCACGCTTCACCAAACGGGCCTCCGACGCACGGATCGCATCCGCAGACGGCGGCTGATCCGTCGCCAGACCGAGGAACGCCGGCGGCAGACCCGTCAGGGCGGCCACCAGACGCGCCAACACGTTGATCGTCTCGTGGAAGTTGGAGAGCTGAGCCTCAGGGAACTGCCCGAACTTCACCTCGGTGCTCTCGTTCGCCCACAAGCGGCCCGCCAGCGACGACATGGCACCCAGCGGCTGCCCGTTCTCGTCGGCAAAATCGTCCCGGGACATGCCCGTCGCCCACCGGCGCGGCATCGCGTGAAACTCCGCACTGACCATCATGTCCGAGGCGATCTTGCAGGCGGCATCCGAAATCGGAATCACCGACCGCAACTCCGACGTGCCATCCAGATGCCGCAGCCGCGGCCGATTCGCCAACGGCACCACCAGCACCTGACCCAGATCGTGCTCATCCCGGTCAACCTCGACCCAAGCACCCTTCTGCTGCTCGAACGTGCACCGCATGGCGGGCAGATAAAGCTGCGCCCACTTCACCGGCGCCACCCCGGCCGCGGCCGGCTCATCCCAGCGCTTCACCGCAGCCGTCACCTGACGCGTCCGCGGATCCCGCTCAGCGAACACCTCCAGGGCGGATTCCGCAGTGACGATTGGAGTCGACTCGTCGTCCTCGTTCGCTCCGACGATCACATACGACCGCTTCAACGCCAGCGCGTCTACGTGGGCCTGCTGGGAGCCCTCATCCATGTCCGAGGCCTGCCACACCGACCACAAGTCGTCAGCCGTCGTCTCCGAGTCCGCGTACCGGAACCCCTCCACATCCAGCCGCTCATCCAGAGCATCCACGACCAGCTGCGGCCAGTTGATGACCAACTGCCGCATCCGATCCGACAACTCCGACTGAATCTCCGGCGCCAGATACGACAGCGGCTGCGTGCCCTCGTAGTACGAATCCATCAACCTGAGCTGCGGCAAATCGGAGTCATGCGCCGCAATCAGCCGCTTCAACCAGCCTTCGGGCTCCAAATCGAGGGCCACAAGTCACCCCCGTCATCAGCGCATCACAGTCGTCTTCCGGGAGCGCGGCGGCTCATTGCCGCCCGCCTTGATCGCGTCCCGCCGGGCTTCCCAGGACAGGCACCCCGCCATGGAGAGGTCGATCTTCCGAGGGGAGTCGTGGCGATCCTTCTGAATCGTCCACATCGGCTTGCCCTCGTCGTCCTTCACGCCGGCATTCCGCTTCACCGCATTCGCGATATGCCGGGCGAAGACGTCACTGCCGTCATGCGACAACTCGCCGCCCGTCATCGCTGTCTTGTACGCGCGCAAGGCGAATGCCATCTGCCTGCGCCGATGCGTCCACCACTCCGTGACGACCTTCGGGCCGTACTTGCCGGCCCAACCCGCGATCGTCTCCTCGTAGTACGCCGGGTCCGCGTAGAGGCGCACGACCCGCCACGTCCGCATCGTCTCGTCCAGAACCGCGTTCACCTCGGCTTCGGGAACCTCCCACGCCTCGGCTTCCTGCTTATTCGCCGGGCACTCCCACACACCGAGCACCCACTGGTGGCCCGTCTCCAGGTGGGTTGCGACGAAGCCCGTCGAGTCGCTCCACTTCGAGCCGTCGAAGCCGACCGCGATCGCTTCCTTCGCCGGGACGACGAAACGCGAGTCCGCCAACTCCCGCCAACGGCCCGGGTCGAACGCCTTCGCCGAGGCGGTTCCGGGCTGGTTGAGGAAGTACCTGCGGGCGTCTGCCGGATCGGTGTCCGGCTCGCGCATGTCGCTGGCGATGCGCTCCAGGTCCATCCACTTCGCGGCGTCGCCGTACACGAACTCCAGCGCAGGCAGCAGCTGGTCGTCGTCGTGCAGGTCTTCCACGTGCGGGGCTTCGCGGTGGTCGAAGAGCAGGCCGCCATCGCGCACCCGGCCCGCAGCGACCGCCTTGTGGTACTCGTGCGTGGCCTCCGCGACTGAGTTCTCGCCGACCGCGTACATCGTCGACGTCTCCAGTGACCACGGCTCCGCCGCACGGCGCTTCACCAGATTGCGGCGCACCGTCTTGTGCATCGCCCGCAGCTCGGGCAGGACGTACAGGTGCGTCTCGTCGAAGACGCTGAACGTCTCCTTGCCGCCGTCCTTCGCGGCGCCGGACGACGTCGACGGGACGATCTCGCCGCCGCCCTCGATGAAGATGCGGCTCGACGTCTGCGCCGAACGCCCCAGGTCGATTCCCGGGAACTCGTCGCCGGCGTATTCGACGAGGTGCTCGAGCATCGCCGTGACGTTGTCGTAGGTGTTGCCGGACTGGTTCTCCTCCGTCGCCAGGCAGCGAATGAAGGGGTACACCTGCGCGCGGCCCACCGGATCACCGGCAGCGTCCCAGCCGTCGAACCTGCACGGCCCCAGCGCCTCGAAGCACACCAGCGCGCCGGCGAGCTCGCTCTTCGCCCTGCCCTTCGGCCGGGACAGGAACGCGCGGTTGACCTTCCGGCGGCCCGTCACCGGGTCGAGCTGGTAGGCCTTCACGATGAAGGCGGCCATCTCGTCGTCGATGAGCAGGGGCTCGCCCTGCACGTCGCCGGGGCCGTGACAGAGGTAGTGCTCGATCCAGTCGATGGCCTCGAAGCCGAGCGAGACGAAGCGGTCCGGGTCAGCTATCCGCCTGGCCATCGACGACCTTCAAAACCCGGTCCCTGCGTGATGCCCCGCCGCGGGCGCCGCCGGAGCGCCGGACCGTCGGTTCGATCTCCGGCTCGGCAACCGTCCAACGCAGTCGGATCCGGTCCGCCGCCGTACCGCCGATCGACGCCTCGTTCAATCGGATCTCCGCCAGCAGATCCTTCTTGGGCTCTTCCCAGTACTGCTGCACCAGCTCGGCCAGCATGTGCAGGCGCTGCCAGTCCGTCGGCAGGAACGTTGCCGCCTGCGGGCTCGACCGCCACGTCTCGTACCAGGCGAGCGTGCGACTGTCGTAGTCGTGTCCGCCGGGCAGTTCCGGCGTGGGTCCATCCGGTCCGTTCGCCGGGAGGATGGTCGTCGTGACCGCGTCGGCGTTGCGCCGGCGCCGCTGAGACGGATCCTTCGGCAGGGGGCCGTTTCCGGGCATTGTGATCACCTCTGTTGGTGCCGTTGCGGCATCAGATCGGCGGCCATTGCGGCACGCCGGTAACTACACAGGGTTATGTGGTGAAGATCGACTTCCGGGACCCAAGATCCCGAGTCCCGTACAGAATTCGACAGCCCTCCCCGTAGGTCCGGATTGTGACCCCGGGGGGAGGGTAACGGCCCTGGGGTAGCTGGCGCGTCGTCACGCTGCGTGGTCCTGCTTGGCGCTGTTGCATCCCAGGCAGCAGCAGCGGACGTTGGTCAGGCTGTGCTCTCCGCCTTTCGACAGCGGCACGACGTGGTCGACGGTCGGGCTCATCACGTCGAACGGGGAGGCGTCCGGGTCGGTCGGCTGCTCGCACCGATAGCAGACCCAGGCGTCACGCTCGAAGACCTGGAGCCGGTCGAACCGGTCGATGACCGTCGCGCCGGCAAGCTCTGCTCGCTTCGCAGCGTCCGTGCTCCAGTCGTAGCTGCCTGTCCGTGCGGCTGCTGGTCCGAACTGCACGATGCGACGGCAGGCTATGGAGCAGGTGGGTCGGCGGTCGGCCTTGCGTGGCCGACGGATCGGGGTGGCGCATGCGGTACACGCGGTGGGCACGGCGGCGTGCCGGTTGGGCTGGTGCTTGCGGTTGTAGTGGGTCGAGCAGAGGCCGAGAGCGCGATGCTTGTTCGGACATCCGGGTTCGGTGCAGGTCTTGGTGCGTGGGGCGGCGAGCGTCGTCATGGTGGTCTCCGGGTATGGCGAAGCCCCCAACGCCCGGAGCGTCGGGGGCTTCTGCTCGCCGGGATCAGGGGCGAGTACTGGTGGGTTGGTCAGCGGATGCCGAAGTCTCCGGGCATCTCGTTGGCGGTGCTGCTCGCATGGCAGAGCCCGCACAAGCCGCGTCCGCGCGCCGGGTCGTTGTGGTCGAGTCCGCGCAGGATCAGCTCGCGCTTGCTCAGCGGCCAGTGGTCGGCGTGCTCGCTGTCGCGACCGCATGCGGAGTCCGCGTCGCTACACATCGGGCAACCAGGGCAGACACAGATGGGATCGCGGGCTAGGACACCGGGCCGGAACCGCGTCTCGTGCCCACCGCCGTACCCGCGTTGCCGTGCCGTACCGCGCCGCTGCTCTGCCTCACGACGGTGGTCGTCGCACTTCCCGCCGCGGTCGCTGAACTCAGGACATCCCGGCGTTGAACAGACGCGCCAGCCGGTTCGTCTGGGCATGGCGGCCTCCGTCCTGGGTCGCCCTTGTGTGCTGCGAGAATCAGGGCATGACGTCTGACTATCCGCGCTATGCCAGTCCGGTCATGCGGATCGTGCGCCCGGAGCTTGGCTCGCTGCCGCTCAGCAATCCGCGCATCGCGCACAACTCGTGGCTGGCTATCAACTTCATGCCTCCCGAGTATCACGACGAGCTGTCGCGGCGGCTGGATGAGATCCAGCGGCAAGCCCTGCACATGGCTGCGGTGCAGCTGCGCGAGGCGGGCATGGGCGAGGCTGCCGACCTCATCGATCCCGGAGACGGAAGCGGTGGCGAGGCAGGAGCCTAGCCTCAGTCTGGCCAGGACCGCGTCGTGCACGGGCATCCGGCGGCGGGGTGTGCGGGGACGTGGGCGACGAGGTCGCATGGGCATTCGTCGTACTGGTGCCAGCAGGCGCAGGCGTGGATGTTGTGGGTCCACCACGGGTCGTTGCTGACTTCCGGGTACAGGTTGGGTCCGCATGGCGGGGGTGCGGCGTGTGCCGGTCGTGGGAGTGTGGCGCGTGGCCCGCGCGGCTGCCGATGCGGCGGCTTGTGCTTCTTCACGTCAGTTCGTGGCCTGGCAGGTGGCCGCAGTGTTCGCACCGCGCTGGCGCGAGGCGCCGCATCGCTTCCCAGAACCGGGTGGCTGCTTCGTCGGGCGTGTAGCCGGGCCCGTAGTCGAGCGTCCCGTTGGGGTGGATGGTGACGAGGGGGGTGTTGTCCGCGCCCATGATGGTGATCGTCGGCGGGGGTGGTGCGGCGACGAGGTGCCCGCCGTCGAGCAGGTAGGTGATCGCGTTCGTATCGTTCATCACGGCTTCACCGTCGGCTCGTTGCGCGGACGTAGGGCTGACTTCGCGGCGAGGACACCGATCTCGTAGCCGTGCAGCCAGATGTCGGCACGCTCCTGATCGGCGTTCATGACCTCCGGCGTGGTCGACACGGCACGCACGCGGGCGATGGTCTCATCCAACTCCGCAGCGCGCTTCAGGTGTTCACAGGAGTCGAAGTGCGGCGGCCAGCCTTCGGTGAGCCACGCGGGTGCGACGCCGTGGTCGGTCCAGTCGCAGTGGCGTTGCCCGATCTCGTAGCCGTGGCGCGCCCATTGACGGGCCTCGTCGGGGTCCGTGAAGTCGCCGACGCGCAGCAGGGGTTCTGTATGCGCGCCAGCCTCGCTCGCGGGGATGTCGACGGTCTCTCGGAAGGCGAGGACGGCTCGGGCGCCGATCTGTTCGGCGAGGGTCAGGCTGGCGAGTCTGGCGATCGCGGTCTCGTAGGGGCTGCCGCCTGCTTCCGGGGCGCTGAGCGTGTCGATCGTCTCCTCGCCAGCCTGATCGATGATGAGGACAAAGGGCGTGACCGTGTCGTCGCCGTGGTGCTCGGCCGGGAGTTGGAGGATCTGCAAGCGGGCCATGTTCTTCTCCTGGGGGTGCGGGAGCCCCGGCGCCAGGAACGCCGGGGCTTCCTTCCTGCGGTAGCTGGCCGCAGGCGTATGGGGGGGGTGGGTTGTCGCCTGCTACTCGGCGCGTTCGGGCCAGTGCCAGGTGCCGCCCGGGTGGTTGAGTGCGCCGCCGCTGGGGGTCTGGTCGTGGGTCTCTGCGGCTTCGTGATGCACGCATCCGCGGTTGAAGAAGAAACCTGTGGGGTTCAGGACGGCTAGGCCTACGATCTCCTGGCCCTCGCCCTTCGACTCCGGCGAGATCTCCGTGACGATGGCGGCGCGGCGCTCCTTGCTGTATTCGCCGCCCGGGGTGCCGTAGCTGACGTAGTGGACGACGCGTCCGACGCTTGGGGTAGCCACGGTTCTGGTCTCCGTTCAGGTGATGCTGAGGTATCCGGACAGCCTCACGATGTTCTCGCTGCCGGGCGGGTCGAAGGAGACGTAGACGCGGTAGTCGCCTGCGGTGAGGGTGATGGCTCCGCCGTCGGGTCCGACGAGCAGTAGCGCTTCCGGTCCGCTGGCCCATGTTCCGGTCATCCAGTCGCCTGCGGCCGGGTTGTTCCGGTTGGAGACGGGCAGGATGGCGAGCTTGGGCGGGGTGCCGGTGATGTCGACTCCGGTGGGCGGGGTGACGGTGACGTGGATGTATTCGGTGGTGGTGGCGGGGAGTTCCATGGTCGCCACCTCTCACTGGGGCTGGCCGACGAGCCAGGGCTCGGCTTGCGGCGCACTCGTGGGCCAGGTGTCGCCGTGCGGAGGGCCTGCCGTCCACGGGCTGTACGGTGCGCCAACGGCGACGTCGATGTCGTCGTGTGCGGACTGGATTGTGCCGCTGGCCGTGAGCGTGGCTGTGGCGGCGAGGCCTGCCGTGCCGGCGAGTGCTGTGGCGCCTGCCGCGGTGAGCGTGGCGGTCGCAGTGAGGCTGGCCGCTGCGGAGGCTGTTCGGACGCCGGCTGCGGTCAGGTCTGCCGTGGCCGAGAGGGCCGCGTCGGCCGTGGTGCTGCGGGTGCCGGTTGCGGACAGGGCGGCGGCGGCGGCAAGGCCTGCATCAGCAGTGGTGGAACGCTGCCCGTCCGCCGTGAGCGTTGCGGTGGCAGCGAGCGCAGCATCGCTGGTGGTGGTCCGTTGCCCGTCAGCGGTCAGGGTGACCGTTGCAGCGAGGGCCGCGCCGGTAGAGGTTGTGCGGGTGCCGTCAGCGGTGAGAGTCGCCGTGGCGGTCAGCGCGCTGTCGCCGCTGGTGGAGCGCACCCCGGACGCGGTGAGACTGGCGGTGGCCGCGAGTGCCGTATCGCCTGCCGTGGTGCGGGTACCGGAGGCGGTCAGGGTGGCGGTTGTGTTGAGAGCTGCGTCGCCGGTGGTGGACCGCACGCCCGCCGCGGTGAAGGCTGCGGTGGAGGCGAGGGCCGCGTCACCACTGGTGGAGCGGACGCCGCCGGCGGTGAGGGTGGCGGTGGCAGACAGTGCCGCGTCACCCGAGACGCCGGAGGTGACGTCGGCGCCAGTGAAGTCATCGAAGCGGAGCAGGCTCGACGATTCGGCGCGGAGGCCGACGCTGGTTCCGGTTGTGACGGCCGTGTTGGTGACCGTGACGCGGGCTACGCCGCCGACGAAGCCCTTGATCGTGCTGCCTATGGCCTGCACTTTCGCCACGTCGCCTGCGACGGCGGCCCCGGAGAACGAGCCGAGCGACGTGAACGATCCGCCCACGTTGCTGAAGAGGTTCCAGCTGGTGCCGTCGTTGCGCCACAGATAGCCGCTGGTGAAGGTGGAGTTGCCGCGGCACCATACGCCGTGGCTGACGGCTCCGGTGGCGGCGATCGTGATCTGGGCGCTGTTGTCGTTGGTGGCCATCGTCGTGGCGGCCCGGATGATGATTGTGCCGCCCGCGCTCCCTGATGAGAGCTGGTTGGAGACGATCGTCCAGAGGCCGGATGAGTCAACCCAGTTGGCTCCCGGAGCGCCGTTCGACCTGTTGAAGTCGTCGGTGAAGGTCGTCACGGCGACGCCTCCGATCAGCCGCTACGCCGCCGCAGGGGTAGCCCGGGCCTACGGCACCAGAGGGGCGGCGGCCACGTTGTGCGATCCGCAGTCCAGGCAGGCGAGCCGAACGCCCTTGCCGTGATTGCCGTTACGAAGCTGCAAGTTCTCCAGGCGGTTGTCCCGCTTTTCGCCGTTGATGTGGTGAACCGTCTCTTGACGCGTCAGCGGACGCCCGAGGGACCTCGCCATTACCAGCCGATGCTCAAGTACGTAACCGGTCACGAAGGCCATGGGCGCCGCGATCGGATCATCGGGGTCGGCTGCGACTGCCGTGTAGCCACCCGACGCGGCAACTCGACCGCCGCGCCACGCCTTGTCGCGAAACTCGACTCCGGCCGCTTTGAGGATCGACCAAATCAACTGCGGCTGGGCATCGAAGACCTTTGCGATCTTGTAGATGGAGTCGCCTGATTCGTAGCGGGACGCCATCTCTCGCTTCTGATCCATGGTGTAGCGGGCGCCGACTCGCTCAAACCCCTTCGGGGAGATCCATACGCCTAGTCTCTGCAGCATCCGATCGATCGTGGACTGACTACACCGGAAGTCTCGGGCAAGCTGCGAGGGCTTGGAGCCCGCCTGGTAGCGGGCAACAATCTCGTCACGCTCCTCGGGGGTAAATCCCTGGAACCGCTTCGATTGGTAGACGCCATGCCGCGTCAGCACGGTGACGACCGGTCCCCGATTGCAGCCATAACTCCGGCGCAGGCTCTCCACTGACTCCCGCGCCTGGTAGCGGGTCACCATGTCGGCTTCCTGCTCCGCCGTGAAGCCGTCGAACTCGCGAGGCTGATAGCTGCCGTGCGTTTTGAGGACTCGCTCGACAGCGCTACCCGTCCTTAGGCCGAAGGACAGGGCGATCGCGCGCGCCGACTCCCCGTTCTCGTACCGCTTGGCCGCTTCCTGCTCCTGGCCGGGCGTCAGGCCTCTAAGGCGCTTCCTGCCCTGATAGATGCCACGCTCCCGCAGCACTCGATGCACAACGTCTCTACTGCACTCGTAGCTCCTGCTGATCGCGTTGGCGTCTTCACCCGATGCATAGCGGCTGACGATGTCTGCCACCTGCGAGCCAGAGAAACGGAGTCGCGGGCCGCCACTCCAAGGCTTGGGGTTGTACACCTCGCGCCGCTTCAAGACTCTGATGATCGGCCCGTTACTGCAGCCGTATACCTTGCCGATGGACTCTGCGCTCTCGCCGGATTGATACCTGCGGACCACGTCCGCTTCCTGGTCCTCGGTGAACGTGACCTGCGTTCTTCCCATAACGCCATGATAGATCAGGACGCTTGAGAAACTATGACCCTTGCGGAGATAGGCTTACGCCCAAAGACTGCAATGTGAATGTGTCGCCCGACGCCCACGCCTTGCTCGCCGTGAGTGCCACCGAGAACAGGAACGTGCCGCCGGTCACGGCGGTCCACACGGAGATGTCCGTGATGGTTTCCGAGGTGCCGCCGTTGGTCCACGCGGGGTTGGTGCCGGTGAGGGCGAGCGCGGAACCTGCGGACGATGCGGCGTGCGTGAAGATGACCCGGGTCGCGGAGCCGGCAGAGATGGCGGTCGTGCCGGCCGCGCCCGGGTTGGCGGTGTGGAGCTGCGCGTACTCGGCTGCGACCGGGCCGAAGGCCGCACCCGCCGCGCGCAGGGTGTTGAGCCAGTTGGAAACCAGGGTGGTGGACAGGCCTTCAGCCATCGGTCAGTTCCTCGTCTTCTGCGGGAGGCTGGGCCTCGTCTGTCTGCTCCGGTTCGGCGGCGGCTGCGGGGGTGACTTCGCCGGAGGCTTCGAGGCTGAGGGCGAAGACGTGTTCGTCGGCCACGGGGCCTCCTTTGGCGGGCTGTTCACGATGTGTGCGTTGGCGTGTACGCCGCGCGTCTGGCCTGTCATGATTCGGCGCATGTCTGAGCTGACTGATGCGTCTGCTGTTCCGCCGGCGCCGGGGAATCCGCCTGCCGCACCGCGCCGTTGGCCTCACCCGCTGATAACGGGGCTGGCCGGTCTCGTCGTTGGGGCGGGCGCCGTGGGGCTGGCGTGGGGCCTGTCTGGCGGCGGCTCGGCTGCTCCGAAGTCGTTCACGCTGACCGGCTCGATGACGTTGACGGGCGACAGCGTTCCGTCCGGCGATACGAGCGAGGACTGCACCGGCTATCAGGGGTACGACGACATCGCGGCGGGTGCCGGGGTGACGGTGTACGACTCGGCGGGGAAGGTCGTCGCGTCCGGGTCGCTGGGCACGGGCAAGCCGAAGGGGGCTGCCTGCGTGTTCCCGGTGCGGGTTCCTGGCGTGCCGGAGGGCTCGAAGTTCTACCGGGTCGAGGTGAGCCACCGGGGCCAGATCACCGTGTCGGCGGCCGAGGCGAAGGCCGGGGAGTTCGCAGCGTCGCTCGGTAGCTGAGGCGTCAGTGCGCCTGCAGCGTGTGCACGGTCGTGGGCAGCAGCCACAGGGCGAGTCCGGCGTAGGCCATGCGGTCGCGGTGGGGGACGGCCGCCGGGAGGACCGCGGCGAGCAGCAGCAGGGCGAAGGCGATCGTGTAGCAGAACACTTCCAGCACGGCTCAGCTCCGTTCGGCGAGGGTGCGGGCGACGGCGATCCACGAGTCGGCGAGATGTTCCAACCGCTCCATGAGCGGCAGGTTCGTCTCCAGCTCGGCGTTGTGGAGGAGCCGGGCCGCGTTGGTGAGGGCGATGTCGACGGTGAGCGGCGGTTCCTGGGTCGTCGGCTGTGTGCCTTCGTCGTCCGGTCCGTTCGGCTCCATGGCCGCCTCCCGCTAGGACGTCCCGGAGGCGGCCGTGCTGCTCGGTGTCGGCTCGCTTGGGGTCGGCTCGGGTGATGTGGGCGCGATGGTCGGCGTGGCCGAAGTGCGGGACGGGCTCGGCGAACTCGGCGGCACCGTGGGCGTCTTGCTGGGCGTCGGCCTTGCGGTGGTAGGCGCCGGCGTCGGTGCGCTGTGGCTGCAGGCGACGGGCCCGATCATCCATGCGGCGACGAACACGGCGACAAGGGCGGGTCGGCGCATGCTGCTCCTCGATGTCGGCCCGCAGTCCGGGGCGTAGGTTCCGGACTGCGGGTGCTTGGCGGTCCCGCCGCCTGCGTCGGGGTTGGCGCAGACGGCGGGACGTTCGGGGCCCGGGTTGAGCGGCCAGCCCCGGGCTTCAGGCGGTTTCCATGAGGTGCCAGACGAGTTGTCCGCCGGGTGCTAGCGCGGTGCCGACGTACTGCAGGTTGTCCGGGAGCGGCTGGCCGGTGCCGTACACGCGGAAGCTGCGCACCTGCGCGGGCCGGTCGGTGTGGCGGGCCCAGACTTCGACGACGTGCATGTTGCGGCAGTCGACGTGCAGGATCTCGCCGGAGAGCTGCAGGGGATGCCATTGGTCGTCGACGGGGACCTCGTAGCGGTAGATCGCGTCCGGCACGGCAGCTCCTACTCGGTGATGTCGTGGCGCCGCAATGTCAGGGCGTAGTCGAGGAGACCCATCACCCGGTGGTACGGGACAGCGTCGCCGCCACCGGGAAGCCACTGCCCGATCTGTACGAGCTGTTCGCCGTCGTCGGCATAGCGCTGGTGCGAGGTGACCACGACCCATTCGGTGAGGACGCCCTCGGCTCCTTCGAGGCTGGCTACCTCGGTGATGGCTTCTGCGAGTCGCGCGTAGGCCGCCTTCAGCTCCTGGTCGCTCACTGCAGGCCCCTCCGTCGGATTGTGGTCCGCCCGGCCCTGGAGGGGGCCGGGCGGACGGGGCCCGAGCGCGTGGCGCTACGAGGGCCCGGCCTGCGCACCGCCGCGCAGGAGTCAGGCGGCCAGCGGGAGTGACGCCCCGATGACAGGCGGCGTATTGCCGGGTTCGATCAGCTTGAGGGTGTCCTTGTCGCGCTTGGCCTCGGGGATCTGGTCGATGTCGTAGAGGACACCGTTCTTGCGGCGGGACGAGTCCGGGTAGCGGGTGAGGCGCCCTTCGCAGGCCCATCGCCTGATGGTGGCTTGGGGGTGTCCGGCGACGTGTGCTGCGAGGTCGACGGGGATGAGGAGTCCGGGCATTCGGTCACCCCCCGGGCACGCGAAAGGGGCCGCTGTGGTGGCGGCCCCTCAAGACAGTTAGATCAAGTTGAGCACAGAATAAGCTCGCTGCACGTCAGGACACAAGTGACTCCTGAATCTCACCTGTCGCGGCCTGATTCCCCGGCCGACCCGGGTCGCTCGGGAAGTTCGGCGCCAGGCTGACCCGAGAACCATGCCCACAACTGCCGGGTGATTGCGGATCGGTCGCCGCCACCCCTGCGTGCGGCCTTGTCGAACGCGTCGACTTCCTCATCTGGGACGCCTCGGATTACTCGCTGCCTGTGCTTGTGGACGTTGGCCATGGAGGGATCATCCCAGGTGGCTTGCCACCCGTCAAACGGTGTGCCATAGTGGAGGTGGCAAGCCACCCGTGAACAGGGCGAACGACGATAGAGGAGCAGGGCATGGACGTCGACGACAGGGCGCACCTCCGCTGCATGGTCTTCGAGGCCACCTCCGTCGTCGCCCGCGAGGCCTTCGGCTCCCAGGAAGACAACATGTGGGACACCCAGGCGGAGGCGGAGCGCGGCATCACCGACGTCACCCCGTTCGGCTACTGCACCATCTGGGATCAGTTGGAATCCGAGGAGTACGAGTCCAGGGCCGCTGGTTGGGACATGGACCCGGAAGAGATCCGCGCCGCCTACAAGCTGGTCGGTGAACTGGACGACGCCACCCTGGACGCCTGGGACCACAAGGAGGCCGACGAACTGGTCCCCTCCATCAAGGAGAAGGCCGCCGCCATCGCCAAGGCGCAGCGGGAGGACGGAGATCAGGACGACCAGGAGTACGTCACCTGCCCCAAGTGCAACGGCAAGCAGGGGTTCGCCAACTTCCGCCACGTTCCCCACAAGCACGTCGGCGGCCTCTGCTTCGAGTGCGACGGCTACGGAGTCATCCCGGTCGCCAACGCCGCCGCCTACCTGCGTCGACAGCAGGCCGCCACGGACGCCCGCCTCGCCCGTGAACGGGCCCGGATCGACGAGCGGAAGGCAAAGGACGCCGCCGCCCACGATGCCGCCTTCGACCGCTACGGCGACGAGTACCGCCTCGTGTACGCGCTGGCCCGCTACGACCACCGCGCCACCCTCGGCGCCTCCATCGACCTCAACGCCTACCGGGCCAACGACAAGGCCGCCATGCGCCGCGTGCGTGACCGACTGCCGTACATGGTCGAAGGCGCAGGACTGGACGGGTTGGGCCTGGAGGAGATCGAAGCACTCGGAACGCTGGACCCGGAATGAGGTTCTACCTGGGCACTCCCGAGCCGCACTGGTTGTGGGATCCAGACCCGCGATTCAACGACGTGGTGTTCTTCGTGTCCCGCACCCGGCTGGCCCGGCGGGTCACGGAGTTCCCGCGCGCCCTGCACGACTTCTGCCTGGACTCCGGCGGATTCACCGAACTCCAGCGCCACGGCCGGTGGACCCTCACCGCCGAGGAGTATGTGGCCGAGGTACGCCGCTACCGCGACCAGCTCGGCCCGGAACGGATGCTGTGGGCCGCCCCGCAGGACCTCATGTGCGAGGAGGTCGTCATCCGCGGCGGCTTCTTCCACGGGCAGCTCTTCCACGGCACCCGGGAACTCCGCGGCCTGAAGCCCGGCGACCCCGAGCAGGACCTGACCACCGCGGTCCGGATCCACCAGCGCCTCACCGTCGACAACGCGGTTGAACTGCGCCGCCTCGCCCCGGACATCCCGTTCATCCTCGTCATCCAGGGCTACAGCCTCGAGGACTACAAGCACTGCGCCCGCCTCTACGCGGAAGCCGGATTCGACCTGGCGGCAGAACCGGTCGTGGGCCTGGGCTCGGTATGCCGCCGCCAGGACACCGAGGAGATAGCCGAGATCGTCGACTACTTCCACGGCCAGGGCCTCCGCCTGCACGGCTTCGGGGTGAAGACCGACGGGCTCGGCATCTATGGCGACCAGCTCGCATCCGCAGACTCGCAGGCCTGGTCGTTCGGCTACCGCAAGAAGCGGCAGCGTCTGGCGCAGTGCACGCACCGTGCGAAGACCTGCGCGAACTGCAAGGAAGGCGCCCTCGCCTGGCGTGCTCGCATACTGGCCGGAGTCACCGAACCTCGCCAGTTGTCGTTCTTCACCCGCGCCGTCTGAGCCCCGCCACCGTGCGGGGCTTCGTCATGCCGCGACTCCTGCCGCTTCGGCGAGCACGGCGTCTTGTGCGGCCCGGAGTTCCCGCCATTCCCCGATCGTCTCCCACCGGGTGTTGCAGCCGCCGCATCGCACGCGGTGGCTGGCGGCGGTGGCGGTGAGCGGCGTCCAGCACAGGCTGTCGCCGACACGGACTGGGCAGTTGCCGATCTGCACGCGGCCGGGGCGGCGTTCGTCCCGCACCAGCGCGGTGCATTCGGCGTGGAGGCGGCAGATCGTCTCAATGTCCTGGCCGACCGACTCATAGGAGCCGCACGCCCACAGCAGGTTGTCGGCAAGGAACTTGGCATGGGCGGGCACCATGCGTGCCGGGTCGGTACGCCACAGCGCGAACACCCGATACTCGTCGGCGTGGACGACGGGGGCCCATTCGAGGGTCTTCCGCCACGAGTCCTCGATCTCTTGCAGTGCGGCGACGACTCCGCCGGGGCCGACGAGGTTGAGGACGTCGAGGCGGGCGGGGATCGGCGCGGTGCGTGAGCCGGAGCCGCCGTTGGTGGCACGGCGGGCGCCCTTCATCAACGCGGCCGTCGTGTCCAGCTGCCGGAACAGGTGCGGGAGTTCGGTGATGCGGGCCAGGGTGCGGTCGCCGCACGGCCGGCAGGCGTACCGGTCGAGTTCGTCAGTCCACAGGTCTCGGCCGCAGGCGACGCATGTCGGCCATACGTAGTCGAGTTCGGCGGGGGCGGTGTCGTGCATGGTGCGGCTCCTCGGCGGCGGTACGAGAAACAGGGGCACTACTGAGCCAATTGTGCACGAGGGGTTGACACTCCGGACCAATGGCACAGCACATGCCCTTCTGGCGGCTTCCGTGGTTCAACACCCGCTCCCCCACCGTCCGCGCCACACTGCCGGTATGGACGACGTCGCCTACATGGTTCGCGGCCGGACACGGGCGCTCTGCCAGGAAGCCCTGGACCGTCTGTGCGCCGCCCTGGGTGCGCGGCCGACAATGCTGCCGTCGGACACCGTCGGCCCAGGGTGGGTGGCGCGGGCCGTGCCGGACACGACGAAAGCCCCGGCCGGCGGCCGGGGCCCTGCTGCTGGCTGATCAGGCGGTCGCCGCCTCGCTCCTCTGCCGGTAGGTGACCACGGCCGCGTTCTCCCACTCCCCGTCGGTGAGGAGCCGGTACGGCCCTTCGGCGCCCTCGCCGCTCGCGAAGAACGGCTCAAGGACCGGGCTGCCGTCGCGCTCGAATCCGGTGTGCTTCCAGACGATGCCGCGCCCGTCGTAGCGGGTTCCAGCGGGCAGGAACTGGTCGCGGAGGTCGAACTCTTCGCCGGTGTCGGGGTTGGTCCACGTGTTGGCTTTGTCGGCGGCCTCGGAGCAGGCCTGGCACTGGTTGTCGCCGTACAGATGCTGTCCGCAGAAGTAGCCGCCGCAGCCGTGTTCGTCGCCGCCGGGGAACTTCCCGCAGAGGTAGGCGAGTCCGCGGTCGATCTTCTCGTCGCAACCGTCTTCCTCGCAGACGGCTTCGACGCTGTAGCCGGCCTCGATCTTCTCGCCGTTGTGGGTGATCTCGTAGTACGCGTATCCCATGGGGTGAGTGTCCTCTCGTGTACGGTCCGGGCTGAGCCCGCGGCGCTTCGATCGCCGCGGGCTCGCTGGATGGTTGGGGCGGCTACTGGCCGGCGTTGTCGATCAGCCACTGGCCGTAGGTGCGGTCGGCGTCGGCGTGGATGTCGGCGGGGTCCCAGCCGGCGTCGGCGGCGTGCTGGATGGCGGGTATGACGTGGAGCAGGTAGTGCATGCGGTGTGCGTCGGCGGCGCGTTGCAGGCGCTGGTTGTCGATGAGGAAGCGGACGGCTAGGTCGCGGAGTTCGTGCCGGTCGTCTTCGGTGTAGGCGCCCGGGGTGATGACTCCGGTCAGGAATTCGGGGGCGTCGATGGTGGTGCGCATGGTCTTCTCCTTCGGTGGTGGGGTCAGGGCTTCTTCTTGCCGGGCTTGAGGCCGAGCTTGGTTGCGGTCCAGCCGACGGCGAGGACGACGGCGGCGAGGGACACGGCGACCATGGGGATGTTGGCGGAGACGACGCCGATGATCCCCATCAGGGTGCCGCCCATGATGACGGTGACGGCGCAGGCGCAGCCGGTGAGGACGACGGCGACGACGAGCCAGATGAGCGCGTACATCATGAACTCGCGCTGCTCACGGCTCATGCCCTGCTGCTCCGGCAACTGGACGACGATGTTCGCCGGGGGCGGGGGCTGGCCGATGGTGAAGTGGTAGGGGACGCCGTTGCGGTACATGACGTGCGGCGGCTGGTGGTGGGCGGGGATGACCGGCTGCTGCCCGAGCATCACGTCGGGCAGCTGCTCGGGCGGCAACTGGGTCATGGCGTAGGTCTCCTTCGGGTTAGTGGCGGTTGCTGTCGCAGACGGGGAGCTTGCGTCCGCCGAAGAAGCCGACGGAGATGAAGCGGGTGGCGGGTCGCCCGCACCGGTAACAGGCGTGGCCGTTCGGCTGGGGCTTCGGGCGCTTGTAAATCTCGTAGGTCACGGGTTCTCCTTCAGGTGAGTTGGATGTTGGTGGCGGTCCAGGGGCGTCGGGCTCCCTTGCGGATGCCGTCCTGCCGAACCCAGTTGGCGACGGCGCTGCGGGCTTCGGCTTCGCTGCTGGCGCGGACGGTCCCAGCGGATTCGCCGTCGTCGTACTTGCCGTCGCTGACCTGGGCGGTCCAGCGGAAGGTCTTCTTCACCGACGCCCGCGCTTGGGCTCGCTGTCGACGGCGGCGCCGAGGATCTGGAAGGCGATGGCCCGTCCGTCGAGCCCAGCGGCCTCGGCCTTCTTGACGACCTTGTCGGCGTGGCTCTTGCTGCCGCGGCCGAGGATTCCGCCCTGCTGGAGTTGGCGGCCGGCTTCGCGGATGTCGGCGGCGGTCGGGCTGCTGTCGGTCTTGCTCTTGCGTCCGAACATGGCGTTCTCCTTCGGGTCAGCGGAACTTGCGGGCGGCGGAGTCGGCGCGGTTGCGCTTCTGCTTGGCGTCGTTGCGGGCCTTGCGGGCGGCCTGCTTTTCGGGGCCGCGGGCGGTGCGCAGGGCGACCTCGGCGCGGGCCAGGTCGTCCTCGGCGGCGTCGAGGGCGCTGAAGGCGATGTGCGCCTGTCGGTCGCGCCGCTCCTGCGCCTTGTCGTAGATGCGGTCGGATCGGTCACCGTGACCGCCGTCCGCGGCCTCGTGACCGTTGCGGACGACCTGACGGCCGCCCTTGACGGCGTGTCCGGCGATGCCGAACACCTCGCCCCACGTGAACATGCCGGGCATTGGATCTCCTTCTGTTTGGGTGTTGGGATTACTTGGATCGGTGGATGCTCAGCGCTTCCAGGACTCGCTGACGAGCGATGGAGGCACGGCCTTGGTACGGGTAGGGCGGGGCGCCCGCTGCTCGCAGCACGCGCGTGAGGTCCTGGAACGTCCAGCTCCGATAGGTGTCGGGGGCGCGTTCCGCAAGGCGCTGTAGCGCTTCCTGGGTGCGCATGCGGGGTGCGTCGTCGAGGATCGCCGTCAAGTCGTCGAGCAGCGCGATCTGCTCGGCCTCGGTCGGCTGCTGGTGAACGACGACTCGCCTGCGAGCCTCGGGTGTCGCTCGCTCGCCCTGGCGGGGCGTCTGGCGGTTGCGGTCCTCGATGTAGCGCTTGATCTGCGGCGAGAGTTGGAACCACTCGGTGTCGTCGACTCGGTCGTTGGCGAAGCGTGCGTGGAGGGCCCGCTCAAGGTCGGGGCCGCCGGCCAGTGCGAGCAGCAAATTGTCCGGTCGCAGTGTCAGGCCGTTGACGCGCTTCTTGAGGTTCGAGGTGTACCCGATCTTTACGCGGTCACCGTGGGCGATGAAGTAGACGACCAGGTCGTGGCCACCCTGAAGGAGGTGGTTCATCTCGACGGGCTGGGCTTCGCTCGCCATCTGGTCGCGCAGGACGTCGGGCACCACGGCGAGGGCGACCTGCAGGCGGTGACTGGCGCACAACGGCACCGGGTCGACCATGACGGGATCAAGGTCACAGGGGCGACCATCGTCGCGGGCCACGCAGTGCATAAGGGCCTCCAAGAGGGGTCATCGGGGGTGGCGCTACACCCCCTCTACCGGCATTACTTCGCAGGTCAGAGGGGTCTACCGGGGGCGCTACCGGGGTAATGGGCCCCCGCTACTTTCGGGCCCCCGGTAGAGGGCTTGTTGATGTTGGTCGGGTAGTGGGGTTGGTAGAGCCCGTGGGCTCTACCGGTCATGCCGCGGCGAGATCGTTGAGGAGCTCGACGGGTACGGCGTCTTCGATGTCGCGGCGCTGGTAGCCGGCCAAGTTTTCGCCGTTGATCTTCACCTGCTTGCTGGAGCGCTTCACGCCCGCCTTCTCCAGCTCCGCGGCGAGCTTCTCCGCGTTCCAGTCGCCGTAGGTGTCCTCATCGAGGCGGACCAGGGCGGCAAGCAGGTCAGTGGTGAACATGCGCACCGAGTGACGCATCGCTTCGAGGACGTCGGAGACGACCTCGGGCACCGTGTAGCCCTGCTCGCCAGCCGCCGACGTGACGTCGCCAAGCGCATCGCCAGAGAGCTGACCTGCAGCTTTGCGGAGTTCGCGCCCCTTGGAGCAGACCCCCACGAACGCGGGGCCGTCGAGGTAGTCGGCGAGGACGGTGACGAACGAGGCGGGTCCGGTGACGAGCACACCCACGCCCTTGTGGTCCTCGGACAGAACGGAGGCGTCCGCGCCCTGGCTGGCCTTCTTCTTGCCGAGGACCATGTCGGAGCTGGTCTGGTCGACGACCTGCGTGCAGTACCGGAGGGTGACGATCTCCCGCAGTTTCGTCGGAACGCTGTCGGCGTCCGGCCGCTGGGAGGCAAAGTTGCAGATGAACCCGGCAGCCGGGCCACGCCGGGCGAGACGAGCGAGGTCGTTGATGACCTGGTCGCGTTCGTCCTGCTCCATCGCAGTCAGGTATTCCTGCAGCTCATCAATGGTGACGAAAATGAACGGCAGCTTGTACTTGACCTGCAGTTCCTTCGTCAGCTTGCCCTGCGGGCACAGCGAGGTGGGCACGCTGCGGAACAGGGCGAAGCGGCGCTCCATCTCCGCCAGCAGTTCCTTGAGCATGGCCTTCAGGGCTTGGATGGCGTCGTCCTCGGCGCCCATGACGAGCCGGTGGGCGATGGCCCGCATGGGCATCCAGTCGGCGCCGCCCTTGCCGTCGGCGACGTAGTGGCGCACCCACGGGTCGAGCACGCCGGCCGCGGTGAGCAGGCGTTGCGCGAACGTCTTACCGCGCCGGGGCAGTCCGCCGAAGAACATGGACTGCCAGATGATGGGCAGGTCAATGCGGTTGGCGCGGGCGTCGCGGCCGAACGGGATGGGCTCCCACACGCTGAAGGTGTCCAGCTTGAGGAGTGGCGAGTTGTTCTGCGGCTCACCGTCGAGCAGGTAGGGGTCGCCGTCTGCAACCCACATCGACACTCGGCCGGCGTGTCCACCCTTGGCGGCGCGGACGCGGGCCATGATGACCTGGATCTCGTCGACGCCCAGCTCAGCGGCTATCTCGGTGCGTTTGGCGAGGACGTCGGCGGCTTTCTTGCCGCCACCTCGGGGCAGGTCGAACACCACTGACCAGCCGTTTCCGTCCCGGAGCGGGCCCATGATGCAGTTGACCTTGGGTCCTTCGTCGTCGCCCTTGCCTTGCTTGAGGAGGCCGACGGCGCGCAGGGCGTCGTTGAGCTGCTGGGCGTCCATGGCGATCCGCAGGGGCGGCGTGCCGTGGTCGAGGATCTTCGCCTCGTCGGACCAGCCGATCACGGTGAGACCGCCGCAGACCATGCAGCCGACCAGGGCCTGCAGGCCCAGGCTCGCGAAGGAGACGGCTGCGGCGCCCACTCCGAGCAGGGCGAATGCGGCACCCCAGCGCCAGCGGCGGGCCTCGGTGCGTTCGCGGTGGGCGACCCGGTAGCGCAGGGCGAGCGCCTCGTCTTCCGGCTTCTCGCGGGACTGTGCACGCAGCGCCTTGACGGTGCGGGTGTGGTCGTCGGCGGCCAGGACCGGCCACAGGCGGCGGCCGCCACGGAATGCGCCGCGGGCGGAGTAGCCGGCGACCTTCACCGCGTACTTGGGGCTGCGAATGCCGTGGTAGCGGGCGTGCCACCAGCCGACCTTCCAGAGGGCGGCGTGGTTGGCGCGGATGGACGCCCAGTTGCGGGCCCACGCGGGCAGGACCGGGGTGTCGGGGACGGTGAGCCAGTCGGCGAGCGGGTTGTCGGCGCGGTCGACGGCTTCGACAACTTCCTCGGCCGCGGCGATGACGGCTTCGTCGTCCTTGGTGAGGTTGATGGGCTCGGCTGTCGTGGTCATTCGGTGCCGTCCAGGGAGGGCAGTTCTGCCCGGTCGAGGATCTCGGTTCGGATGTTCTTGGCGGTCGAGTCGGAGGGCCGCCCATGGCCGGCGTTGGCGATGGCGGTGGCGAACTCGGACGCGGTCGGGTTGCGCTTCAGCCGCTTGAACTCGGCGTGGAAGACGGGCTCGGTGAGGGTCACCCAGTCGTCCATGGCGCGACGGGCCGGCTGCTTCTTGGCGAGCTTCTGTCGGCTGCTGGCGGCCGTCTTCTTGGCGGCAGGTGTCGGCTTCTTGGCGGGGGCTTCCTGTCGCTTCTTGTCGTCGACAGGAGGGGCCTCTTGGCGGTCGCTGTTGTCGACAGGAAGGGGCGTCTTGGCGCCGGCAGTTGTCGCCGCTTCTGTCGGCGCCTGTGGCTGCTCCTGGCGGCCGGAGTTGTCGGCCGGCGCGGGTGCTTCCCGTCGCCGCTTCCGACGTTCACGGCGGGGCTTCGGCGGGGCGGTCATGAGGTGGACGCGCCACAGGATGAGGGAGGCGACGGAGGCGACCATGGCGATCAGCCACCACGTCGGGCGGGCGGTCGGGGTGAGTCCGAACAGACGGGCGTCGGCGAGGTGGTAGGCGACGTTGGCGGTGATGGTCAGGGTGATCGCCTGGACGATGTCGCGGTGCCGTCGGAACGCTTGGATGACGTAGACGTCGATGACGAACGGCAGGAGCCAGGCGACCTTGGCATCGAATCCGACCATGCGGGCGAGCGAGTACTCGCCGGAGGCGGTGAGACCGACGGTGCCGGCGATGATGGCGCGGGCCGCCCACGTGTCGAGTTTGTCGTCGCGCTTCTGCCGGGCCTCGGTCTCGGCGCGGGCCGCGGCCCGGATGCGGTCGGCGTCGGCCTGGGCCGCGTCGAGGGTTCGGGTACGGAGGTCGCGGGCCTCGGCGCGGGTCTTCTCCGCCTCGGCCTTGGCGGCGGCGTGCATGCGGTTGGCCTCGGCGAGGAGCTTCTCGGCTTCGGCGCGCGCCGCTTCGGTCCGTCCGTCGCGGATCGGGAGCGGCTGGAAGGCGCCGGGGTCGATGGTCACGCGAGCCTCCGGGTCAGGGCGAGCCACACGGCGGCGATGAGGCCGCCGATGATCTGTACGGCGGGCTGGGCGGCGAGCAGTACGGCGCCGTGTACGGCGAGGAGCAGCAGTGAGCCGATGGCTGCGGCCAGGCCGGGGATGTAGCCGGTGAGGGCGAGGAGGGCCGCCAGGAGCGACCAGAGCAGCGCGCGCATGGCGGGCTCCCTTCAAGTAGTGGGGGCGGGGTTCAGCCGCGGCGTGCGGCGCGGTAGACGCGGATCGGGTCGATCAGGCGGTCGAGGACGTAGGCGGCAAGCAGGGTCACGGCGAGCGCCGCCAACTGCGGCCACGGCGACGGGGCGTTCAGGGAGGCCGTCGCGTGCCCGACGCTCAGGCCAGCACCCACGGCGGGGACTGCGGCGGCGAGTTCGTACAGGAATCGCATGTCAGCGGCCTCCTCGGCTGCGTCGGGTCGTGGTCTTCCTGAAGCCGAAGGGCCCCGGCAGGTCCATGGATGTGGTGCGTCGTCCGGTGCTGTTGGCGGTGTAGTGCGGGCCGCCCTTGCCGCCCAACGTCACCGACCACGAACGCCGGTTGATGTTGAGGCGGACCCCGGGCAGGATCCGGAAGCTCTTACGGAACGTGATCGGCATCAGAACTCCCCGCTCGTGTACGCGTTGATCTCTCGGGTCTCTGCGGCGACGTAGAACAGGACCGCCTCGGTGTCTTCCGGTCGCATCCAGCCGACGATCTGACCCACCGCAGCGCCGATCTGACCCGCGCTGTGGCCGAGAGCGTCGCCAACACGAACGGCAGACACGACTTGATCAGCGATCTCGCGCAGGTCCAGCGGCAGCGGCACGAAGGGCTGGGTGTCCACCTCGGTACTGCCGTAGCCGGGGCCCGTGACATGGTGCGAACGCCACCGATATGGGCGCCGCAACCGCCACACCTCCGGCTCGTAGTCGAACGCCAGCGCGTAGTTGATGTTCGGCAGGACGTCCTGCTCTGCGGCGACGCGGGCGGCGTCGGTCGGGTCGTCGGCCCGCACCAGCTGGGCGTAGACGCCGTTCGGGCGGGTCGGCCACGTCACCGACCAGCTGGGCTTCCGGAACATCAGGCACCCCGCTTCTTGCGGCTGGGGTGGCGGGCGGCCCAGGCAGCGTCGTTCTCTGCGGACTTCACCTGCCACATGCGGGAGCTGTCGCCGGTGCGCCGGTAGTGTTCGGCAGCGGCCTTCGCCGCGGAGCTCGCGGGTGCTGACCTCTGGGGGCGGGTCTCGGTGGGGTTGTCGGTACGGTTCGATGTGGCGCTGTTGGACGTCAACTCGTCCCGGAGGGCTCGAAACAGTCCCATTTGGTTTCCTCTCAGGCGGGCGCGCCGGTGCGCGCCTTGTGGAATTCGCGGATGAACTCGTCGGTCAGACCGGAGCCGACAGCCGCCCCGACCGGGCCGATCCCGGTGCGCGAGGCGGCCCACAACTCCAGCCACGCCATGCGGGTCGCCGTGTAGTTGATGACCGGGCGGGCGCAGCGGACGGCGAATACGACGGCACCAAGGCCGACCATCACCGTCAGGGCGAGGGCCCGCAGCGCCCACCGGCCCACCCAGCAGGCGGCACGATGCAGCCGGCCAGGCTTCGCAGTGATCAGATAGGCGTGCACTACGGGCTCCTCTCTCGGGGTTGGGGTGGTACCGGCTCAGCTCTCGTCGTCGCTGGTGGGCGGCGTCGGCAGGGTCATGGAGAAGGTGACGGTGTAGTCGCCGTCGTCCTCGGTCTCGACGGTGCTGCCGGACTCGGTCTCGTACTTGGCCACGGCGGGTTCCTCTCGGGTGGGGTGGGTCAGGCGGTGCTGGTCACCACCAGCTGGATTCCTTCTTGGGTTCGATCATGTGGGGCGGGCAGTTGCCGCCCATGTGGCTCAGACAGGGCTGGCAGTCCTCTTTGGGGGCGAGGCTTCGGTGGATGTCCGGGTCGTAGGCGTGGGTCCAGCACTGGCGGCACTGGCCCGGCTCGACCGGGCGGCGGAGGGTCACGACTTTCCCCGCTTCTTCTTGGCCGGCTTCGCGGCCTTCTTCGCCGCGGTCTTCTTGGCGGGCTTCTTCTTCGGGTTGTCCCAGCCGGACGTGTAGTCGCCGTCGTAGCGCTGCCAGGGGAAGCTCATCGCGACCGGTCCTCCGCCTTCTCGGCGGCGACAACCCGGTCGTGCGACTCCAGGTATTCGGGGCTGTTGGGGTCGGTGTCCGGGTGGTTGAAGCGGGCGTTGTGCTCCCGCTGCTCCGGCGTACCGAGCACGAAGTTGGTGAAGCGGCCCACGGTGGGCTCCTCTCGTAGGTTGTTGATGTGGTGCGCGCCCCGGGCCGGATTCGACCCCGCGCCCTCACGGCGTGGTTGCCGGGGCTGTCGCTGTAGGCCGGTGGGGGGTTACCGGCGGGGCTGAGTGACGAAGCCCCAGACCCTGGATTCCTTGGCGATCGAGGTGAACTTCGCGCCGGTCTGGCTTTCGACCTCGTCGGCAGCCGCGCGGGCGTCGTGGATGCCGGTGACCTCGACCTCTGTGGTGCTGGTCGCGCGGTGTCCGTTGTCGTAGGAGGTGATCTTCCACTTGGCCATGACAGGTGGTTCCTTCCGTTCGGATGGATGGTTGGTGGTGCGCGCCCCGGGCTGCGTTTGAGGCGTAGGCCCGTGTTCGGCCTGGCCGGGGCTGGTGCCGCTCCCCGCGGGGATGGGGTGACGGGGAGCGGCGGTACGGGGGTCTAGCTGGCGGTTTTCCGCCCGTGCGTGGCCTCGTGCGCCCGCTTGAACCGGTCGGCGGTCGCCCGGTCCGGGTAACGCCCGCCCTGCTGGTCGCACGTGCACGTCCACGTCCAGTGGCCGTGCCGGGCGTTGCCCTGGCGGAAGGTACGGGCGGTGGCCATCAGGCGGCGACCGGGAGTCGCAGCCCGCGAAGCTCGTCGACGAGCCGCGGACCCAGCTGGGTGACGGCGTCGACACCGGCCGCCTGGTCGAGGATCAGACGGCGCGTCTCCTCATCGGCCTTGAGGTACTGGGCGATCAGGCGAATGCGGTCCTGGATAGACATGGCGGAACCTTTCAGGCGTAGGAACGTAGGAGCGGTGCAGGGTCAGGCGGTGGGGCGGGGCAGGGCCCGGCAGGTCTCAGCGTGGGCCTGGGCCCAGGTGCGGGCATCCCGGCCGTAGTGGCTGTCGATCAGCCCCTTCAGCGCGGTGGGGTACAGGCCGAGGTAGGTGCCCTCGTCGCTGTCGAGACAGCCGGAGCAGCGCGCGGTGATCGTCACGTCGATGACCGTTTCGGGGCGCCGCTGGACGCTGAGCCCGTTGCCCATGGGCACCCTGGCGTGCTCGCCGACCTGGCGCTCGGTGTGCGGCATCGTGATGTCGACGAAAGCGCCGACGACGGTGACGTAGCGGGCGACGACGCCCTCGGGCCAGGCAGCGGGCTCGGTCGTGCGGGCAGAAGCAGGCATGGCAGGTCTCCTCGGTTGGTCATGCCGGGATGGAATGGGTGGTGCGGGGTTGGGCACCGCGGGCGGCGAGACGGGGGGAGCGTTCAATCGCCGCCCGCGGTGGATCAGGGGCCTAGTACGGCCAGTACGGGTCCGGCGGATCGTCCATCGCCGCCGGCGAGTCAGGGATGTCGACGATGCCGACCCACGTCGCCAGGCCGCCGCACACGACCGCCGCAAGCAGCCGGCAGAAGATCTCGACCCACGTCACGACCGCTCACCGCCGTCGTGCAAGTGCGCGCACCGGTCACGCCAGTTCAAGTGGATCGGGCACGTCGACCGCAGCTCGGCCGGCGTCTGCCGCGACGTCTCCTGATACAGGCGCAGGAGCAGATCATCCGACGCATCCGCGGGGATCCGGGGCAGGGTCGGGACGGTCATCACGCCACCTCGATCAGGTCGAGGCGGCCGGCCTGCTCCAGCTGGCAGCGGCACATCCGCATCTCGTCCTGCGCGACCCAGCAGCCGTCAATGTCGTCCTGCGCGGCCAAACGGGCACAGTGCGCGGAAGCCTGCCGGTAGCGGGTCGCGGCCTCCGCCGGCTCGATCAGATCCAGGCGCCCGGCCTCGGCGAGGACACCGAACGCGTCGGCGACCGTCTGCCGCGCGGCAAGGAACGCATCCACCTCAACCGGCGACAGCGTCGACGCCGGACGGGCATCCAGCTCGTCGTAGCGGGCCGTCGCGATCTCGAAGCGGGTGACGGCACGGACGATGTGCAACGGCATCGGGACGAACGCGCGCTCCAGACGGGCCAGGGCCTCGACGGCGGGCGCGGGAAGCGGGGCGGTGGGGGTGTCGTCGATCCACTGAAGGTCACTGACGGCCATCACGTCGGAGTTGGCGAGCCTGCCCAGCTCCCGAGTCGTCAGCCCCTGCCGCTGCGCGCCGTCCCACACCAGCTCCGGCGAGACTGCGCCTACCAGAGTCTGTAGCGGGCCCTCACAAAACAGGGCCATCAGGGCGGCATCGTCGGCGCGGCTCGCGCCGATCTCACGGCCAGCGGCCAGCGCCGCCTCGTAGGAGGCGTATGAGACCTTGCGGATCTTTCGGGCCGGAACGTCGGCGGCCTGCTGAGCGGCGGCTTCGCGAAGCGCTTCGGCATCCGCCATGCGCTGCTCGATACGGGCAATGCGGGCCTGAGCTTCGTCAGCCGACTCAACGTCCAAGCCGGTGGTGCTGCTGCATGTCTGCGCACCATTAAGATCGGTGGTAGCCACAGGGTCTCCTCTACAGAACCTGGTGGTTAGGGCCGGCCTGCGAGTGGAGTCGCGGTGTCCGGCCCGTCTTCTTTTGTGTGCACCGGTGGAGCGATGCGTAAGGCTTCAGGCGGTGGAGCGCCCTTGCCTTCAACACCATCCTGAACCCAGCCTGAGGCCGTGTCAACACTCTATTGAGAATCGGCGTGTTGACTTCTACTCTGGCCTCATGACAGATGCGTTCACGGAGTCCCTGGAGGCGAAAGTCGCCGAAGTTGAAGCCATCGAAGACCTGCTCACGCAGGGCCGCGCCGCCCTCGAAGCACGCCAGAAACTGGCGGAGAGCGACCAAGCCCTCTACGCAATCGAGCAGGCCGCCGTGCGAGGGCTGCGCCAGGGACGCACGTGGGCAGAGGTAGGTGAACTGTTCGGGCGTAGCTATGCCTGGGCGGAAGCCATCGCCAAAGGGCGCAGCTCGAAGCGAGGGAAGACTGACCATGCCGCCGAGTCAACGCCTCGCGCGGGCGCGGCAGAAGGACACTCCCCCGACGCCGAAACGCCAGATCCGTAGCACCTAGACACCGCGGCGACACAAGCTAGCCGTCGCCCCGCCAGACCCGAGCGCAGCGAGCACGGGAGCCTCACAGTGGAACTCGTCGGCACCTGGACCGGCAAAACCGCATGCCTCCTTCAGGAGGCCATGCGAATGACGAATGAGGCGTTCGCCGAACGCCTCGGGATCTCCACCCGGACGATCACTCGGTGGCACGCCAACCCCGAGATGATCCACCGGACCGAGGTTCAACAGATCCTGGACATCGCATACGAGGAGGCGGACGAAACGGTGCACCGGCGGTTCGCGCTCCTACTGCGCCCCGCAGAGCCGCGCATGGAAGCGCAGGCGCTGCGGGTAGCGATAGCCGTCGTGCTGCGAGGAGACGATGTGCTGCTGGTCTGCCGCCGAGGGGACGGCGAGCTGCGCTGGCAGTTCCCCGCTGGCATGGTCAAGCCCGGAGGTGTCGGCGAGACCGTCGCCGTTCAGGAAACCCACGGCGAGACCGGCGTGCACTGCACGATCCGCCAGCACCTCGGAGAACGCATCCACCCGGTAACCGGCGTCATCGCCGAATACCACCTCTGCGACTACCTCGCCGGCGACGCCACGAACCGTGACTCGCTGGAGAACGTGGACGTGACGTGGGTTCCCCGCGCCGCGGTCACGCGCTTCATTCCGCAGGACCAGATCTACCCGCCAATTCTGAGCGCCTTGGAGGCAGCTGCATGACCGAGACGACGACTGAGAAGCCGGGCATTTCCGCCGCCATCATCGTGAGCGACGGGCGTGTGCTCATGGTCAGGCGCCGCGTCTCCGAGGGCGAGTTGATGTGGCAGTTCCCGGCGGGCGCCATCGAGCCGGGCGAGGCCGCGGTGGACGCGGCCGTGCGCGAGACAGGCGAGGAGACGGGACTGACGGTGAAGGCGATCCGTCTGCTCGGCGAGCGCATCCACCCCAAGACCCACCGTCTGATGTCCTACACGGCTTGCGAGGTGGTGGATGGCGAGGCGCGCGTCGCGGACGACGAGGAGCTCGACGCGATCACCTGGGCCGCACACTCCGAGCTTCCCGAACTGGTGCCCTACGGCCTGTTCGGCCCCGTCCAGGAGTACCTCGACGAGGTGCTGCCGCACTGATGTGCAGATGCCGTGTGGAGCCCTGCCGCGTGGGTGACCCTGCTGTGAGGCTCCTCTAACGCGAACGGCCCGGTGCGCGAACACCGGGCTCGTTCCACCAGCGAGCGCGAACTCGCTGATCACCAACCCACTCCCCGCTAGAGAAGAGGTCTGGATGAACACCTTACTGTGCAAGGCTGCCCACGCGCCTGCGTCATACGCCACAGTCGGCCTGACGCCCGACCGCGTGCTCGACACGCCGCTGCCTGATCTGCTCGCCGAGCTGGACGTCGAGATCGTGGCCAGCTCGATCACCGACCGCGACTTCTTCGGCGCGGTCGTACAGCGCAAGAGCGGCGAGACGTACCTGTCCATGCCGGTCGGCCGTAGCGAGCTGGAGCACGACACGGTCGCCCGCTACCTCATCGCGCAGGCCTTCGATGTGGGGCTGCCGCAGTTGCCGGCGCCGTTCGTGACGGCCGAGATTTGAGCCGGGGAGCAGACATGCCTGCCTTTCCTGTTTCACCGAACACGGTGCTGGCCAACGCGCTCAGTTGCGCCGAGGACGTGCTGACGCCTCGTATCCGCACCGCCGAGCCGGAGCGGATCGTGTTCGTGGTGGGCACGCAGATCAACGGCGTTCCGCACCTCGGTACTTCGCTGGTGCAGTCTCTGACGTTCGCTGCCGCGGGCCGAGTCCGCGAGCGCTTCGGCATCCCTGTCGAGGTGGTGTTTGGCGCGCTCGACAACGCGCCGCACGAGATCGTCGTGGATCCGGTGTCGGGGCACCGGTACCAGCGGGCCTACGCGCACGCGCTCGGCGAGGATGCTCTCGCCGGCCAGGTCGAGGAGCTGTATCGGCCGCTGTTTGAGGCTCTGTCCGAGCGGTTGTCGATCCCGTACTCGATCGAGCTGTACTCGCGGCAGCAGGCCGACGGGCACTTCCGGCAGACGTGGCTGCGTGCTCACCGCCGCATCGACGCTGCCCGCTGGTGGCTGGACCCGGCGCACGGCACTCCGCATGTCCGTGTGCCATGCACTGAGCCGGGCTGCGGGTGGGCCGAAAAGTACGCCGACCGCACCCGCATCCTGCTGGGCGACGAGCACGCCCTGGTGCACGCTGTCTGCCTGCATCACGGCCCATACGAGGTCACCATCACCCTGGGCGGGGGCGGGTATCTCGATCTCGCGACGCTGTACCGGAACCTCGTGAAGGAGCTCGCGGCGACCGCGGACCGCGACCGGCTGTCCGTCATGGTGAAGGGTGGCGACTGGGTGTTCGGGTCGACTCTGGTCGACAACGCCCTGGCCGCAATCGGGCTTACGGCCGGCCAGCTGCCAACGCGGCTGTTCTGTCCGCAGGTCGTCACGGACACCGGGGCGAAACTGTCCAAGTCCCTGATCCGCGAGGGGCGCGCGTCGTTGCCCGCTGGCTCCGCGCCGTGGATGCTCGATACCCGACTGTGGCCGGGGTCGTTGTCTGAGTACGCCGATCGGCTGTTGGAGATGGCCGCAGTGTTCTTCAGCGATCCTCGGCATTTTTTCCGTTCGTATTCGGCCGGAGAGCTCGGCCGTCTGATGGCCCATTCGACAAGGAGCGTCACGACCCTATGAGCACCACCAGGACCGCCCGTAGACACGAACTCAACCTGTACCGCCGCTATTTCGAGCTGGTCGCGGCGGGCCGCAAGTCGATCGAGGTACGGGTTCGGTATCCGCATCTCGCGGACATGGCGGCGGGCGACGTGATCCGCTTTCGGATCAAGGGTACCGACGAGACGTGCGACGTGCTCGTGAAGCGGGTGACTGCTTACGACGGCTTCGAGGCGCTGCTCGACGGCGAGGGCCCGGCGAACGTGAACCCGGCGGCGGGCCGCGAGGAGCAGCTTGCGAACATTCGCGGGATCTACCCGCCGGAGAAGGAGGCGCTCGGAGCCCTCGCAATCGAGATCGAACTACTCGAATAGGCGCCTGGAATAGGCCACTTGAGTGACAGGTGGCCCGTAGAATGAGAGCAAAAAGAAGCGGCCGGACGGGGCTCATTCCGTCCGGCCGCTTTCGCAATGGGCGGGGCACCACCCCCGCTGCCACCAATCACCTGCTGACCGACCGTCGCCAGATAGCCGAGCAGCGTCCCGACCTAGCAGAAAGCCGAGCACTACCCATGACGATAGCGAACTGCGCCCACGCCTGCCAGACGGGGGCGGGCGAGTGTTGATAGTCCGCCGCTCGAAGCTGCGTAAGGGTTTTTCGCAGCCTCCGAACGAGATGGTGTTCGACGAGCGACTGAGCATGCTGGCCAGGATGGTTCTGGTCGAGATCATTGCGAGGCCGCCCGGCTGGCAGACGAATGCGCAGCAGATGTGGGAGAAGGCGTACCGGAACCGTGGCGCGCGAGCCGAGGGCAAGCGCGCCTACCGGACAGCGTTCGCAGAGCTGGAGGAGTACGGCTACATGACGCGGGAGACCAAGAAGATTCCTGCCGGAGAGCCTGGTGGGGGCGGCTTCGTCACGGTACTCACCGCATACGACCTTCCTCGCAAAGCAGACAATTAGAGGACGCAGCCAGCGGACCCCTCGCGGACCGGACCCTCCGGGTTGGAGATAGCCCGCCGCGGACAGTCCGCCAGCGGGTCCCTATTAAGAACACGGGCTACCTAACCTCGCGCTTTCATGAGGTGGCCTGTCCGCAGGCTGATCAGAAACACAGAAAGTGCTCTTGACCTGCAACGATAGGACTTGCTGAGGGTCCTGTTGGCTGCGAGGGAAAGAGCACTTTCCGGGTGAGAGAGCCTATCGCGTCGTACCCGCGTGTCCGTGTCCAGGGAGACGGCCGCCAGGTGGTCTCGCAGGCTGGCTCGGTCCTGCTGGTGGAGACGGTCCGTAGAACCGGCCTCGACCAGGCGATATCCGCGGCGCTGGCACCGTGGCGCAAATCCCGGGCCGTCCATGATCCGGGGAAGATCCTCCTGGACGTCGCACTGGCGGTCGCGCTGGGCGGGGACTGCCTGGCCGATGTCGGCATGCTGCGGGCCGAGCCCGCCGTGTTCGGGCCGGTCGCCTCCGACCCGACGGTCTCCCGCCTGGTCGACACCCTTGCAGCCTCCGGAGAGAAAGCTCTGCGGGCGATCCGTGCCGCGCGGGCCGAAGCACGCCAGTGGGCCTGGCAGTTGGCCGACGGGAAAGCGCCCGATGCGGGCAGGGCGGTGACCGTCGATCTCGACGGGGTGCTGGTGATCGCGCACTCGGACAAGGAGGACGCCGCACCGACGTGGAAGAGAACCTACGGTCACCACCCGCTGATGGGGTTCGTCGACCACGGACCGGGCGGCACCGGTGAGCCGGTGGCGGCCCTGCTCAGGCCGGGGAACGCGGGATCGAACACGGCCGCCGACCACATCACCGCCACCCAACTGGCCCTGGCTCAACTGCCGAAGAAGTACCGGCGCGGACGCCAGACTCTGATACGCACCGACTCCGCGGGCGGCACCCACGACTTCGTCGCCTGGCTCGCCCAGCGAGGACGGTGGCTGTCCTACTCGGTCGGCATGGTGATCACGGACACGATCCACCAGCACGTGCTGAAGGTTCCGGCGTCGGCCTGGACGCCCGCCGTCGAGGCCGACGGGGAGATCCGTGACGGCGCCTGGGTCGCCGAACTCACCGGCGATGTCCTGGACGGCTGGCCGAAGGGCATACGGCTGATCGTCAGGAAAGAACGACCGCACCCTGGAGCTCAGTTGAGGCTCACGGACGCGGACGGCATGCGGCTGACCTGTTTCGCCACCAACACCTCCGGCCGGCCGATCGCCGAACTCGAGCTCCGTCACCGGCTGCGGGCCCGGGCCGAGGACCGCATCCGGGCTGCCCGGGCCACCGGCCTGCGGAATCTCCCTTTGCACCGCACCGCCCAGAACCGGATCTGGCTGGAGATCGCCCAGATCGCACTGGACCTGCTGGCCTGGATGCCGATGCTCGCACTGACCGGCACGGCCAGGCTCTGGGAGCCCCGCCGACTGCGGCTCCGTCTTTTCACCACGGCCGGACAACTCGTGAACACCGGCCGTCGGCGGATCCTCCGCCTGGCCCGGCACTGGCCCTGGACCAGCCACATCACCACAGCTCTCGAGCGGCTCGCACTCCTGCCGAACCCCGGCTGACCAACGGATTCCCGTCCCTACGACAGCAGCTCAACACTCGGAGCAGTGGAACCCGGCGCCACCCCGAGGCGACACTCGGGCCCTGGGCCTGCACAGCCTTCGCCCACGGCACGAAAACGGTCCACCGACTCCGTCGGCGGACCGTCACGAAACTTCGAGGCTAATACGGATCTACCAAACCTGCTGGCTAGCAATATTCGGGGGCGCAGCCCGGCCTCAGTGCGTGCGTGCGCGCGAGGCGAACGAAAGGAACCCGATGATGAAGAAGATCGTTCGCGTGGAGCCGAGCATCCTCGACAGCGTGCTGCGGGACCCGTTCGAACCGATGACTTACTTCCCGAACGAGCTGATCCACCGACGAGACGTGAGCCTTGCGGCGCTCGGGCTGCTACTGGAACTGGCGGCAACCGAAGGCGACTTCGACGTCGAGGCCGCGCGGGCGCAGGAGTTGAAGCGGCGGGCTACGGGCCTTGAGCCGGAAGACGTCGACGAGTTGCTCAGCGAGCTGGAGGCGGCCGGCTACATCACCGTCGGCGAGTGACGCTCTGACGCCCCACGCACCCCGCCCGTCAAGCATGGCCGGCGTTTCCCGCGCGCGCCCTTGCTGGAGCCTGGCCTTCCGCGGACACTCTGCCGGTCAACTGGCGGAAGGCTTCGGGGGGTTGGGGCTATGGAGTGTCCGACATGCAAGTCCACGCACGTGCAGCTGCTGCGCGGCTACTGGAACGATTTGCCCGCGGAGTCGCCGAACCGGGGCCGGTACGCACCACCGGATGAGCCGGACGTTCGGCAGTGGCTGGGTGTGCTGGCGGTGGTGGCCGGCATCTACATCGCGGTCACCGGCAGTGTCGGCTACGGCCTGTTGATCGCGCTGGCGGGTCTGTTGTGGGGGGCGTGGATGGCGGCTCAGGTGCAGCGGTACCGGGTGGCGTTAGCGGTGTACAACGCGTCGGTGATCTGCAAGGCGGAGTACCGCACGTTCGTGCCGTAGCGCGCAGCAGGGAGCCCCGGCCGTCGGCCGGGGCTTCGTCATTCGCCCGCCTTGCGTAGGTCCCAGGTCCGGTCGTCGACGGCGGCTTCGTCGACAGTCGGCCCGTCGTTGTGGCCGGCTGCCGCCCCGCCGAACATGGTCGTGATCTCGCTGTACAGGCCGGGGTTGCTGCTGGCCAACTGCCGTCCGCATTGCGCGCCCTTCAGCCATTCCCGCACGTCGCCGGTGGTGATCTGCCGGTGTTCACGGTCGGCGATGTTGCAGCATTCGCCAACGAAGTCGAGGGCGTCCTGGGCGCGGTAGAGCTGGATGCTGAGGTCGTCGGCGAGGCTGCGGGCCTCGTCGGCGGTGAGGCCCGCGCCGTCGGCCGGTTCGGCGGCCCGTCCGACGCGGGTGCGGGCTTCACGGATGATGTCGCCGACCCCCCAGCCGTGGCCGCCGGCGTCGACGTGGTCGAGCATGGCGTCGATGTGCCGGCGAATGCGGTGTATGTCGTCGTCGGTGACGGTGTGGATGTGCCCGCAGGGCTGCACGGTGAGGCGGGTTTCGGTGGCGAACCCGCGGCGAATGTTCACGGTGTCCGCGGTGTGCACGCTGCTCCGGCAGGTGGGGCAGGGCGGGAACGGCATCAACAGGATCCGGATCCCGGCCCGCTGCTGCCGGATACGGCAGTCGAGCACGACCGCCCAGGCCAGCAAGTCGGCGTCGGGCATGGGGTGCGGGGCGGTCACGGCTGCTCCTGGGTGTCGGTCGCTTGTGCCGCTGCCGCCTCGGGCGTGGGGCCGTCGATACGGTTACGGAGGTCGGTGGCGAGGGCGTTGTACAGCCGCCGGTCGTCTTGCTTGAGGGCGTTTTCGCCGAACTCTTCGAGCCGGCTAGCGAGCGCGTGCACCCGTTTGAGTGCGGCTTCGGCGGTCTCGGCGCGCATGGTCTCGGCGTAGCTGCTGTCGAGGGCGCGGGCGCAGGAGGCGCAGGTGGTGTGCCAGTTGATGATGTGGTCGATCTCGGCGATCTTGGCGCGGAGTCGGTCGTTTTCGCTGTCCAGCGCGGCGACCTTCGCGGCATGCCGCTCGTCGGAGCAGATCAGCGGCATGTTGCCGCCGGTTGCTGCGCCGGTGCCGGTCTGCGGGTTGACGATGAAGCCGAGCGACGGGGCGTGCGGGTCGATCGGGACGTCGGTCATGCGGCGGTCTCCTTTGCGGGTTCGAGGTCGAGTTCGTCGAAGCGGATGACGGCGCGCCGTAGGGCGATGACGACGGCGTGTGTGCGGGATCGGGCGCCGAGGCGGACTTGGGCTTCCTTGAGCCGCAGGTGGACGCCTTGTTCGGTGGTGTCGAGGCGGGCGGCGATCTGCCGGGATGTATAGCCGGATGCGGCGAGGCGGAGGGCGGCGATCTGCCCGGGGCTGAGGGGCTTGCCGGTGTAGCCGGGGGATCTCACGTTGCTCCTCCCCCGCGCCGTGCTGCTGTTCGTTCGCGTCGGGCGTCGGCTGCGGCCATGCGCATGAGTGCGCGTTCGATGACGACGGCGCGGACTTGTCCGGCGTAGCGGCCGTCGAGGATCCGCTCGGAGGTGTGGGTGATCAGTTCGCGGGCCTGCGAGCGGCGCTTCGGGGTCGGCTGGGTGTCGGTCATCGTGCGCGCCTTCCTGCGGCGAAGCCCCGGGCGTAGGCGTCGTCGTCGGGCTTGGGCCGGACGTTGAGCCGGATGCCGCTCTTCTGCTTGCCGCTGCCCCAAGGCAGCGCGAGCCCATCGCCCTTGGAGCGAGGAACCAGGTGCAGATGAAGATGCTTCACCGTCTGGGTCGCTTCCCGACCGCGGCTGGTGATCAGGTTCACCGGGCCTATCTCGTCGGCGAGTTGGGCGGCGCGGCGCATGGTGGCGGCGGACACGATCGGGTCGGCGACGAAGTCGGTGACGTGTGTCTTCGGGATGACGAGGGTGTGGCCGTCGACTACGGGGTTGAGTGGGACGATCGCGATGGCGTCGGACCACTCGTGGACGAACGTGGCTGGCGCGCGTCCGGTGTTGATCTCGCAGAACGGACAGGGCTGGTCGGTCACAGGAGGTCGCCTTTCACGGTGACGTCGGTCATGTGGTCGAGGTCGTGGCCGGTGAGGCCGTTGCCCCACAGGTCCGGGTAGCGGCACCACGGCCCGTCGCCTTCGTCGTCGGGGTCGGGGTCGAAGGCGGACGCGGGGAGTTCGCTGGCGGTCCACAGGACGGTCATCGCTCGCCCCCGAAGCCCTGTGCGCCCGCCTGGAGCCCGTTAGGGCACTCCGGACGTCGCGAGGCACCGACGAGCGGGGTTGAGGCGCTCTCAGGGCCGTCTGAGCCGCTTCTCGGGGCTGAGTTGGTGGGGTGGGGATCTGCACTCACGACTCATCTCCCGGTTCTGTGACGGTTTGCGGCATTTCGACACCCATGCGGAACGCGGCCAGCTCCACCGCCTCCGCAATCGACAACTCGCCGTCCGACTCAGCCCACATCTGCGCCGCCCGCCGCGACAGTTCGTCAGCAACCGCCTGCACCTCCGGCGGCATCGGAGCCCGACCCCTCCGGCTCCGGCGGCCAGGCGTGAACTCGTGACCCGTCACCGGGCCTCCCTCGGCTGCTGCGCGGCGGCGGGCCCCGTGCACGTGATGGGCGCCTCGCTGCTGATCCGGTCGGTGAGCGGGAGTTCGAACGGGGTGCGTCCGCAGCAGGGGGTGAGGCCGGAGCCGTCGGGCGGGCAGCCGTGCACGACCTCGGGCTGCTGCGCGACGGCGGGCGCGGGCTCGGCGGCCTCCCAGTTGTGCCAGTCCTCGCCGCCGTCCGGGCAGGCCGTACACCGTCCGGGGCTGACCGGGTCCTCGCCGTCCTCGTGGACAGCCTCGGGGTGGCCGCACTCGGCACACAGGGCGGGCGCGGACTCGGCGGCCATACGGCGCAGCTCCGGGTTGTCGTCGAGGAACTTCTCAGCGGTGGCGTCCCCGGCGGACTGTTCCAGCCGCCACAGGAAGTCCCGCAGCACGGTGGCCCGGTACTCGGCCACCAGTCCCAGCCGTCGGGCAACGGGATCCTGATCGAGCGGCGGGAGCCCAAGCTCCGTGGCCCGGTCGTGGATGGCGTCCCACGGCGCGCCCGTCCCCAGCCCGAGCGCATCGGACAGGGCGAGGCGGTGCTCCTCGGCGGGCGCGGGCAGCACAGCGTCGAGGGCGGCGTGTACGGCGTGCCAGATCATGGCGTTGCGTCCGACGACGGTGACGGGCAGGAAGTCGACTGGCTGCTTCCGGAGGTAGGCGAACACGGCGTCGTAAGCGGGCTTGCGCAGCACGGCCCGGTCGGTGGCGGCCAGGGGCGCGCCACACCCGGGATCACACGCCACGACGCGGTGGCAGCCCTCGTCGAACTTGCAGACGGGCGCAGCCTGGTCGGTGGTGGCGTAGTACGGGTCGCGGCCGTGCACGCCCTCGCCGGGACCGAACCGGGCGCCAGGCTGGTCGGTGGCGGGCTTCCCGCCGTGGACGCACTCGCCTGCGTCGGTGTCGCACGCGGTCTCGGACTGGCCCTCAGCGAGACAACGGCCGGAGATGGACGCGACGCACTCGCGGTCGGTGGCGGGCGCCACCCCGGCAGACACGGCGGGGGCCGCGGCAGCGTCAAGCCGTTCCCGCACACGCAACGCCCGCAGCACCGCGTAGGCGTGATGCAGCGGCACGCCAGGCACCGCAGCCCGGATGCGCTGCGCCATCGCCCTGTCGGACGCGTTCCACTCGGCGATCTGCTCGGGCGTGGGCCGGTCGTTGGCCACGGCGGCCATCGCGCGGCGGATTCCTTCGAGGCGCCCGGCGAGGCGGTCGGTGGGTTCGGTCATGGTCGTCTCCTGGTCGTTCCGGTGTCGGTTTCGTTCACGCGGCCCTCAAAGCCGCTGTGCGGCCCTCAGAGCGGCGTTGCGGCCTCGGCGGCTCCCGGCGGGCCTTCAACGCCCGCCAGCCGCTCAGGCGCGCCCCCAGCACCCTCCACGGGCACCAGATGCGCGCCGCCACACACCGCGCAGTCACCCGGCGTCAACCAGGCCGCCGCAGCAGACAACGCCGGCCCCAGGGACGCCCGCGCCAAATCGGCGCTCGCAAACCGCGGCAGACCCGTAGGACACGGCGGACGGCGAACCGTGCGCGGCGGATGGGGCAGCCAGGGGCGGCGGCGGGGGTTTCCGGGCGACATCACGCGGCCACCCCCAGCGCCGGCGCAGTGGCCGCCTGGGCGAGCGCTGCGGCGAGCGGGACCGGGCAGGCGTTCCCACATTGCTGCGGGATGTCGTTGCCGCTCCACGGCCAGTCGGCGGGGAAGCCCTGCAGCAGTCCGGCCTCCGACGGGGTGAGCCGCGGGAGTTCCCGGCCGTCGAGGTCGACAAGCCGCAGCCGGCTGATCTTCCCGGTGACGGTGAAGGCGGGTTCGAGGTGTGTGCGCCGGCCGCGGTTGCGGGGGTCGCCGCCGGTGCCGTAGTTGGAGATCACCGTGAACGGGCCGCGATGCGGAAGGACGTCGGCCATGGACCGCCACGGCAGCAGACGGACGTCTCCCGCGTCCTGGGCGATCCCGCGGCGGTACGGGCGATGCGTCGGCTCCGGCAGTCGGGCCTCACCGACGAGGCGGGCGACGAGAACAGCCCGGCGGCGGGTCTGCGGCACCCCGAACTGCTCGGTGCGCAGAATCCCGGTGGCCACCGAGTAGCCCTCGGCGCGCAGGACTTCCGCGTAGGCGTTCCACACCTGCTGCACCTGCTGCACCTGCTCCAGCACAACCGCCTCGTAGGGGCGGCCGGCGTCGGCGGCCTCAAGGGCCCACCGCAGCGGCTCCAGGACGAGCCCGGTGCGCTCGTCCTCGAAATCCTTCAGCGCCTGGGCGATGCCTTTCCGGGCGGCGAGCATCTGCGCCAAACCGAGGACGACATCAAGGGCCTTCCTTCCCCGCCCTATGCCACCAACAGAGAACGGCTGGCACGGCGGGGAGCCGATGAGGTCGGTGGCGTCCGGGAAGTCGGCTGGCCCATAGGTGCGCACGTCGCCCTCGACGGTTCCCAGGCTGGCGGCCCTCCGCGTCTCGCAGGCGGCGTGATCGCGTTCGATGCCGACTACGCGGAGCCCGAGCCGGGTGGCCCCGACGTCCCAGCCGCCCGGACCTGCGAACAGGTCGACAGCCTGGCGCGCGCCCGGCATCACGCCGCCACCTGCCCTGCCAGGAACGGCACGCCCGAGGCGGCACCCGCCACATGGGCGGCGAGCAGCGGGGGGACGGCGTTGGCTATCTGGAGGAACTGCTTCGACTGGCTGCCGTGGAACGGATGCGTGGGGCGGAAGCTCTGGAGGACGGCCGCCTCGGAGATGAGCAGGGGGCGCTTCTCCAGTGCGTCCTCGCCATCGACTTTGACCCACTCGTAGTCGTGGCGGGCGTGCCCGGCGACCAGGGTGGCCGCCGGCTGGTCGATGCGGCGCACAGTGGCGTTCGAGCGCTTGCTGTGCCGCAGCACCCACCAGGAACGGCACTTCTCGGTGAGCGCCCACGACGGCTCGTCGACGGGGAAGTTGTTGCCGCCGGGCGTCTTCCGGTCGCCACGGGTGTTGATCTCAAGGCCGGGCTCTAGGCCGAGAGCCTGGGCCATGGTCACCCAGGGCAGCCGGGTGAAGCCGAACAGGTCGGTTTCGGTGTTCTCGCCGTGTGTCGGGTCCGGTGCGCTCACATCCCGAACGCGGGAGGCGATCAGGATGGCGCGACGCCGGGTCTGCGGAAGCCCGTAGTCGGCGGCGTTCAGCACGCCGGTCCACACGCTGTAGCCCCAGCCGCGGAGGATGCCCGCGTACTGCTTCCACAGGAGCAGCACGTCGGGGACCTGCTCCATGCACACCCATTCGGGCCGCAGATCATGCAGCCACCGCATCGGCTCCGCGGCCAGGATCGACTTGTCGTCCTTGCAGGCAGCCTTCACCCGGGCCCGGGTGTCACGGCCGTGGGCGAGATCTTCGACAGCCTGGTAGACGAGCGGCAGATCGGCGAGACCGCCCAGCTTGCCGGCCCGCGAAAACGGGGTGCACACCGGCGAGGAGATCTTGCCTGTGATGCGGCCGCGGAACGGTGCGGTGGGGTACTGGGTGACGTCGCACCGGATGGTGAGGTGGCCGGCGGCGTGCGCGGTGCGGCAGGCGTCGGCGTCGAGCTCCAGGCCGACGTCGGTGAGGCCGAGCAGGCGGAGGCCTTCGGACCAGCCGCGCGGGCCGCTGAACAGGTCGACGATCACGCGCCGTCTCCGTTCCGGTGGTTGGTGTGCATGGGGTGCTCCTGGTGTCGCGGGTAGGGTGCGGGGCAGAGCTGGGCGCGTTAACGGCGCGCCCAGCTCGCGGCGTTCACGGGGCGGGAATGGCGGGCCAGGTAGCGAGCTCGACGGTCATGCGACGCCTCCCGTCTGCGCGGCAACCCACGTCCGATGCGCGGCCCGGGCGTAGATCCCGGCAGCCAGCCACTCGGCGGTGGCCTTCGCTGCGGCTTCCTTGCGCCAGCCGCGCTTGGCCGGGCGGGGGTAGAGCTCGCCGTCCTGCCAGCTGTCGCCGCAGTGGCAGCAGGTGGTGGTGACGCCGTACCAGACCTCGTCCTGCCAGAGCATGCGGCGGCGGGTCTTGCAGGTGGGGCAGCGGAAGATCCGGCGGATGTTGTACCGGCGGGCACGGCAGACGATGACGTTCACGCGGCTTCTCCTGTCTGAGGTCGGTGGGTGGCGCGGCTGTTGGGGTTGCCGCCGCATCGGGCGCACGTGCACTGGTCGGCGGGCGGGGTGGGGCCGGTGACGGCGGTGCCGAGCGGCCAGCCGCCGGTGTGGGCGATCCGGTAGCCCGGTGACGGCACTGCGGCCAGGGTCGGCTTCGGCTTGGCCGTCTCGGGCCGCTGCACCGCGTTCACGAGGCCGAGCAGGTAGTTCTTCAGGTCGCCCTGCTGGCGCATGACGGCGATGTCTTCGATCTCGGGATTCATCAGGGGGCCGCCATATCGACGAACTGGGCAAAGTGGAGTTGGGCAGCGACCGTCACGGTGCCGATCTGGCCGCCGCGATGCTTGTCGACGATCAGGTCGGCTTCGCCGGCCCGCGGGGACTCGCGCTCGTAGGCGTCGTCGCGGTGGAGGAGGATGACGATGTCGGCGTCCTGCTCGATGGAGCCGGATTCGCGAAGGTCGGATTTGGTGGGCCGCTTGTCCTGGCGCTGTTCGGGCCCGCGGTTGAGCTGCGCCAGGATGATCACGGTGATGCCGAATTCGCGGGCGAGGAGCTTGATGCCGCGGCTGAGCTTCGACACCTCGTTCTGCCGGTTCTCCGCCTTGGGCGCGGTCATCAGCTGGAGGTAGTCGACGATGACGAGGCGCAGCCCGTCGGTTCGGACGTGCTGGCGGACCTTGGCGCGCAATCCGGGCAGGGTCAGGCTGGACACGTCGTCGATGAACAGGGGGGCTGCGGCGATGCGCTGTCCGGCTTCGGCGGCACGGACCACGCCGGCGTCGTCAACGATGCCCTGCTTGAGGTGGTGCAGGGCGATGCGGGCTTCGGCGCACAACAGCCCGTTGGCGATCTCGTCTTCGCTCATCTCCAGGGTGTGGAACAGGCTGGCGATGCCGTTCTTGACGGCGGCGGCTCGGGCGAACCCGGCCGCGATCGTCGACTTGCCCATGGCGGGCCGAGCGCCGATGACGACCATCTGGCCGGGCGCCCATCCGCCGCAGAGCAGGGCGTCGAGGTCCATGAAGCCGGTCGGGATGCGGTCTTCTTTGGAGGGCGGGGTGATGCAGCGTTCCAGGGCGGCGCCGATCAGTTCGCGGACGTGCTTGGCCTGGCGTGCCGCGTCGGGCTTTGCGACGCCGTCGAGGGCGTCCTGGAGGGCGGCGACGTCGGTGTCGGGGTCGAAGGCGGCGCTGTTGCCGCGACTGGCGGCGTCGTGGCCGAGGGCGACGATGCGGGCGGCGACGGCCTTGTCGGCGACCTTCTTGGCGTACCAGGCGGCGGCGCCGGGCTGGGCGTAGTCGTAGATCTGGCGGAGGTCTTGTTCGAGGAGGGGGCGGGCGACCATGCGGCCGTCGGCGTGCCAGGTCTCGAGCTGGCGGGCTACGGGCAGGTAGCGGATTTCGCCGTCGCGGAAGCTGGTGCGGAGTTCTTCGACGGCGTACCAGACCCACCGGTACTGCTCGGTGCTGATGTCGGCGGGGTCGAAGCCTTCTGCGGCGAGTTCGTCGACGACGTCGGGGCGGGCCATGGCGGAGGCGATGAGGACTTTCTCGGCCTCCTGGTCGCGGGGCATTTTGGGGCCGATGTCTTCGATGGCGTCGGCCCAGTCGATCTCGGTGGTCACGCGGCCACACCCCGGCGGCGGTCGTCGCCCTTGAAGACGACGCGCTGGCACATCTCGATGAGCCGGCTGGTGACCCGGTCGCCGAGGCGTTCGGCGATCTCCTTCGGTAGCAGGTTGGAGGTGATGAGCGTCGGCATGTGGTGCTCGTACCGGTAGTTGATCAGCCGGAAGTTGACCTCTTCGGTGAACTCGGTCGGCTTGCGGTCGGCGCCGAGGTCGTCGATGAGGAGGATGCGGGCGTCGCGGTAGTGGCGGAACTCGGCTTCGGAGTCGACGCCGTGGCGGGGGCGCAGGGCGGCGTACAGGTCGGCGGTGGTGGTGACGCCCCAGCGGGCGGCGACGCCGGTGAGGGCGAGTTCGCGGATGGCACCGTAGGCCTGGTGCGTCTTGCCGGTGCCGGTCGGGCCGAGCAGCAGCAGGGAGCGGCCTTCGAAGACGGAGGCGACGGGGGCGCCGCGGCTGGCCTGGTCCTCGCGGGCGGTGGCGACGAGTTCCTGCAGCCAGGTGTGGATCTCGGGGCTGTCGACGGACGCGGCCCGGTAGTGGGCGGGTACGAGCTTGGCGGCCTCGACGATGGAATAGCGGGCGATGTTGGCCGGGTGATACGGGTCGCTGTCACCGGAGTTGAGCCAGTCGAGGCTGACGCCGCGGGCGGCGAGCAGCTGCTCAAGGTGGTAGCGCTTCGGGTTGATCGGCGGAGTCCACTGCACGGTCAGTTCCATCCCTGGTCGTAGTCGGAGTCGTTCTCGGGGTTGCGGTGCGGGCCGCTGGGCGGCTGGGTGTCGATCGGGTCGTCGTAGCTGCCGGCGTCGAGCCAGGTGCTGGAGTACGGCGTGAATTGCTGGTCTTCGTTGCGGCGGGCGAAGGCGTAGGCCTTGGCGGCTTTGACGATGTGGCCGGGATCGGCTCCGCGGTCGAGAGCGTCACGCCATGCCTGCTTGGTCTTCTGCGGCTTCATGGGCCGCGGGTAGCAGACCCAGAACTCGGCGAAGACGGGCCAGTGGTAGTCGCGCTCTTCGTCCGTAGCGGCTGCGCGTGACGAGTCGCGGGCGCCGTAAGAGTCTTTTGGTTCAGCTCTTGGTTCTGTCTTTTGGTTTGGGTGACGTCCACGTCGCCCCTCCTGCGACGTGGACGTCACCCCATCCGCGACGTCGGCGTCACCCCTGACGTCCACGTCACCCCTGACGTCCACGTCACCCGTCAAATCGGACGCGACATCTTCTGAGCTGGGCTTCTTTTTCCCGCCGCGCCGACGGGATGACGCCAGCGTCACCCGTGACGTCCGCGTCACCTCATCTGCACTGGCGCGGCCTCCCGGAACGGTGCGCTCGAGAGCGAGGTCGTAGACCTCCGGACGCTTCCCCTCGGGAAGGTGTGCAGCCTTCGACTGGTCGCCGAGGCGGATGAAGCCGAGCTCTCGCAGCTGCTTGAGGTCACGCTGGACGGACCGCTCGGCCTTGCAGGTGTACGCGGCCAGCCGGGCCACGGACGGGTACGCCCCGCGGCCCTTCTTGTCGGCGTGACGCGCAAGCCCGCTCAGCGTGGCGACGAGCTGCGCCGGCATCGGCGGAGCCTTTTCGAGTGCCCAGTCCATGGCCTCAGTGCTCACTTCGGGTCTCTTCTCAAGGAGGGGTGTCTCTGCTGGTCATTCGCTGTTTTGAGGCAGCCCTCATGGGGGCGATGCGGTTCGTGTTGCCAGTGATTCGCTCGCCATTGAATTGTACAACGCGACGGACATTACATCCACGCTCATGTGTATGCTGGTCTCATGAGTGAGTCCGGGATCCGACAGCTGGGCGTCTCCGAAGCCCGCGCGAACATGACCGAGGTCATCGCCGAAGTGCGCCTGCTCGGCCATCCCGTGGCGCTCACTCGACGGGACAAGCCGCAGGCCATGCTGATTTCCATGGACCGCTGGAAGGCTGCCGTCCTTGACGCGGAGATCCGGCCCATCTACGACGACCTCGTGCGCCGGCTGAACAAGCTCGCCAACGACCCCGAGTTCGCCTCGGTCCTTGAGCGCAAGGACGCGACGCTCCTCGAAGTGCTTGAGAGCGGCACTCTCTGACTCCACGCCCCTCCTCCCTTCCTCCTGGGCCCCGCTGTGCGGGGCCCTCGTCGTGTCCTAGGCGGCGAGCTCGGCGTCTGCCGGTTCGTCGGCGGGCTGATGGCCGCGGCGTGCCTGGTGGGCCCTCTTGGCGCGTTCACGGAGCACGACGTTGAGCTGGTCGGTGGTGTACTTCTCGTTGGCGCCGAGCTGCTTGGCGATGGACGGCACGGATTCACCGAGCAGGTAGAGGTGTTCGATCTCCGCTTTGCGCAGGGAGTCTCGGCCGTTCTTCGCGGCCGGCTTGTAGGTGGGCAGCCGTTCGGGCTTCGCGGTGGGGTCGTCGATGTTTCCGTCCCAGGCGAAAGGGCCGCTCCAGCCGCGGCGGCGCGCGAGATAGGGGGCGCGACGGGAGGGGCCTGGCTGCCAGCGGAGCTTTTCGTAGAGGGCTGCCATGCCCTGGGCGACGGCGGCGCTGACGGTGGTCGGCTCGTGGTAGAGGATCCGGCCGAGGTGGTTGGTCGCCATGGGCACGCCTTCGGCGATGGCGTAGATCGGGTAGCCGATGGCGTGGAGGGCTTGGCCGCGGCGGATGGTGCCGGTGCTGTCTACGCGCGCGTTCATGGGGGTGCCGGTCGGGCCTGGTGAGCGCAGGATGCGGGCGGCGACGCGTGGTGCGATGGTGGGCTGCCCGCGGAGGAGCTTGGAGATGTCGCCGGATTTCTTGCCGACGGCGTCTCCGATCTGCGTCTGGCTGTAGCCCTGGTCGACCCAGTCCTGCAGGCGGGCGCGGACGGGCGTTGCGTCGACGCGCACGGGCTGGCGGACGGTTCGCATTCGGTACTGCTTGCAGTAGCGCTTGTTGGCGTTGATGCAGGGCAGGCAGCGGCAGCCGCGCATGTAGCGGGGGCGCTTTCCATGCGGCGGCAGCGGCTTGGCGGCGGTGGTCATTTCTCCCCCGTTCGGTGTTGGTTGGTGGCGTTGAGGATTTGCAGGCAGGTGAGGAGGTCGTCGCTGTTGCTGCCGGGGGCGGTGTCGTGGGCGGGCGGCGCGTCGCACAGCAGCCGCCAGGCTTTGGCCCGGTCGCGGCGTTCCTGACGCCGGGCTTCGAGCCGCTGCCAGATCCGTCCAACACCCCAGAGGGCGGTGCCGCCGGCGACGGTGATGCCGATGCCGGGCCCGTAGGTGTCGATGGCATGTTGCAGGCCGGTGAGCCCGTTGGTGACGGCGTCGATCTGTTCGGGGGTCACGTCCGCCTCCCGGTGCGTGCGGGGCGGACGATGAGGGCGAAGACGACGGCGGCGACGCCGATGGTGGCGGCGAAGCAGGCGAGGAAGAGGGCGGCGGTCATGCGGCGCCTCCGGCGAGCGTCAGCGGTATGGCGGCGAGCCGGAGGGCGGCGGCCTCGCAGTAGTCCTCGCGGGCTTCGATGCCGATGGCGCGTCGGCCCGCGGCTTGGGCGGCGTCGAGGGTGCTGCCGGATCCGGCGAACGGGTCGATGACGAGGCCGCCTTCGGGGCATGCGTAGCGGATCAGTTGGTCGAGGATCTCGACGGGTTTCTCGGTGGGGTGGCGCCGCTGGTAGCGGACGGATGCCGCCTGGATGACGGAGCGGGCGAGGCGGGTTCCGTCGTCGACATAGGTGTGCGCGCCGATCTTCCCGGTGTGTGGGGTGCGGGAGTCGCGTCCGCGGGCGGATTTGTCGGGTCCCCTGTAGGCGGTGCGCGGGGTGTCGTGGTGGATGCCCCGCCAGTCGCCGCGGTACCAGTGGGTGACGTGTTCGTGGACGCGGCGGAAGCGGTCGCGGGCGAAGCCGGAGCCGTTGCGCTTCTCCCACACCACGTCTTGGCTGAGCTTCCAGTCGGTGAACTCGCCTGCCCGGTCGAGGAACATGCGCATGCTGCCGAAGCACCACATGCTGCTCGCGGCTGTGGCGGCCAGGGTGGGCCATCCGTCGGGCCAGACGTCCCAGCCGAGGCTGGTCGACTGGTACGGCGGGTCGGCGACGATCAGGTCCGCGGTGATGCCGAGCGCGGGGAGTATCTCCCGCATGTCGCCGAGGTACAGCTGGACGGTGTCGTCCTCGTAGTAGGCCTCCATCTACGCGGCCCTCCGCTCGTCGGCGCGGGCTTGCCGCCGTGCGGCGCGTTCGTCGCGGCGTCGGGCGGCGACCATCTCCCGCATGGCGGGCGGTACGCCGATCCACACGTGGACCAGGCTGTGGTGGGCGCGGACGCTGGTTCCGGCCGTGTGGTGGCGGATGATGCCCGCGTTCTGCAGGCGGATCGGCAAGCCGCCCCATTGGCTCTGCGGCTTCGGCGGATCGGGCAGCCGGTGCTTGCTAGAGATCTCGTCGATGGTGAAGGGCTGACGGGTGTCGGCGGCGGCCACGTAGTACGGCCAGACTTCGTCGACCCACGCCTCGTAGTCGTCGATGACGCGGCGGGTGGTAGCGGGGGCCGGGGCGGTGAGCTCGGTGCCGTCGAAGGCGGGCTGGATGTGGGTCATGACGCTGCCTCCTCGGGCGTGCCGTGCTGCTCGAGCTCGGCGTCGGTCATGAGCGGGTGCGGGATCCGGCCGGTACGCAGGACGTCGCGCAGGTCGGCGGCGGAGGTGCGGAGGGTGTGGTTGCGCTCGATCCGCGCGGACTCGGCGGGTGTGACCTCGTCGACGAACAGGCCCTCACTCGGGTCGGGCTTCGGGCCGGCGATCTGCTCCCAGCGGTCGGCGAGTGTGGTGAGCGTGGCGCGAAGGTCTGTCTCGGAGTGGGTGGGCAGGTCGTAGCCGGGCCCGGTGTGGGTAAGGCCCGCGAGGACGCGGCGCCAGACGTTGGTCATCTGTGGTCTCCTTGGAGTGGCCGGCCGCGCTGCCCGCGGCCGGCCGTTCGCGTGTGCGGGCTACTGCTCGGCGTCGACGAGTTCGGCGTCGTAGGCGCCGTCCTCGTCCGGTCCGACCGCCTCTGCCTTCTTGCGGTCGGCGATTTCCTTGAGGTCGGCGATGAGCTGGTCGTTGAGGTGGCCTGCGGCGAAAGCGCGGCGGTAGACGTCGCCGACGTCGTCCGGGGTCAGGGCGCCTTCGGCTTCGGCGAGGTAATCCGGGCGGGGCCCCTCGATCGCAGCCACGGCCCGGCTGCCGCTCGCCGGATCCAGGGCGACTGCGGCGGTCATCGGTCCGGCCAGCGCCTGCCGCGGGGTCACCCCGCGAAGCTCGACGACCACGACGGGGAACTTCTTCGTCTGGCCGTCGCGGACGACCTGCCGCGGCTCGATCCGCAGCGTCACCGGCACGAAGCCCTTGCCGTCGGTTCCGGCGAGGACCATGTCGACCATGCCGCCCCACTCCCCTGCGGCGTAGAAGGAGTGGGTCTCGGCCCGCCACATGCCCATGCCGGACAGATCCGGCAGCATCACGTTGAGGCGGGACGTGGTGGAGCAGACGGTGCCCTTCTTCTGCTGGTGCCAGTCCTCGCCGAACCGGGCCGCGCAGATGCACGGCTGACGTGAGAGAAGCTCGGTGTCGCCGTCGCAGCGGCGCTGGCAGCCACCCGCGGACCACATCTCGTTGTACTGATTCAGCGGGTCCCCGGGGGTGATCAGCGCCTCAATCGAGGACGCCTTGGTGATGACCCGCCACTGGGTGATCGTCGAGTTGAGCGGCTGCCACTGCTCGGGTTCGCCGCCCCACAGTTCGGCCGCGGCGCGGACGTGCTCCTCGGAATGGGAGGTGACGACCCACGTGGCGGACCGCATGGGCCGCTTGCCCTGGGTGTAGCCGGTGCGGAGGCGGCCGTGCTCGGCGGCACGGGCCTGAATGTTGCGGAGTCGGGAGCCCACGGTCAGGCCACCTTTCGGAAGTTGCGCCACCGGGCCGGGACGGGCTGGTCCGGGGCGAGGAGGGCGGGATATGAGGAGGGGGCGGCGTGGTGCCACAGCGCGTTGACGAGGGCGCCGCGGAACGCCCTGTGGGCTTCACGTCCGGCGGGCATCTCGACGAGGGCGTGGGACTTGGCCCGCAGGTTGAGGACGCCGGTCCGTTGGATCTCCGGCATCGGTTGCTCGGTGTCGTCCGGAAGGAGGACGGTCTCGCAGTAGCGCAGTGCCGCCAGCTGCTGGGTGTTCTCCGGGTAGACGGCCTTCGCGGAGCGCGTGGCTGACGTCTTGAAGTCGATCAGCCACAGTTCGAGGGCGCGGCGCTTGCCGGTGGGCAGCCAGATCATGAGGTCGGCGGTGCCGGCGTAGCCGAGTCGGCGGTGCAGGCAGGTGATCTCGGCGGCTTCGACGTGCTTGTCGATGTCGACGCCCCAGAAGCCGAGGAAGGCTTCCAGTTGAGCGAGGTAGGGGGCGACTTCGCGGGCGACTGCGAATGGGGCGCCGAGGAGGCGCAGTTCGGCGGCCTTGTGGATGACGGTGCCGAGGTCTGCGGCCTGGTCGCGGGCGTCGATGTGGATCTGCTTGAGCTGCTTGGTGAGCGCTGCCCGGTCGGTGATCGCTCGGCGGGCGACTTCCATGCGGTGGTCGAGGATCCACTCGACGGTGAGCTTGACCGCCCACGGCATCAGTGACCGCGTCTTGTTGACCGAGGTGTCGAGGACGTTGGTGACGGAGACGAGGTCGGGTCCACCAGCTGGGTCGGTGTAGTAGCGGCCGTTTTCGGTTTCGCGGGCGTGGCGTGGCTCGGTCACGCGACACCGTCCAGCGGCATCGGGCGGGCGCAGGCCTCGCACAGGCCGGACGGCACGAACGGCCCGTCGTTCTGCTTGCAGCGGGTGCAGCGCCCAGCCGCGATGTCCTGCAGCCGGTCCACGCCGTCGGGGTCGTAGTGGATGGCGGTGATCGCGGCCACGTACTCGGGGAACCCGGCGGCCAGCCGGTCGAGGTTGGACGGGTCGGCGGTCCCCATGGCGGTGAGGAGTGCGGTGGTGAAGGAGCCGGCCTGGTAGCCGCCCTCGCGGCCGTAGTGGAACAGGACGTGCGCTGCGACGTCCGGCGGAATGGTGGGGCTGCTGGTGCTCATGTGTCCTCGTTTCTGGGTGCACTAAGGGCGGGCCCGCTCCGCTGGGCGGGGGGTGCTCCGGCGGAGCGGGCCCTGGATGGCCGCGGCGCACAACGGGGGGAAAGCGCCAGGCGGCCGGTCTGTGTGGCTACTTGGCCTTGGCGGCGAGTGCGGCCCTGACTGCGGCGGTGATCTGGTCGCTGACCTTGTTGCCGAGCTCGCCGGCGACCATTTCGCGGGCCTGCTTGACGGCGTCGGCGATCTCCGCCCCGAACGCCTTGTGGACCTCGTCGCGCACCAGCTTCTGCAGGACGGTGCCGTCCTCGCGCCGGTACTTGTCGGCGGGCTCCTTCATGAACTTGCGGGCCTCGTCGACGATGACCTCGGACAGTGTGGTGACCTGCCCGGTGGGTTCGCCGTAGCCGTTGGTTTTCTTGATGGGCCGGGTTACGGCTTCGACGATGGCGGGGCGGATTGCGGCCCGGATCTCCTCGTCGCGGATCTCGGTGACCCGCTCTTTGAGGCGCGGGTAACGGTCGTCGCGGACGACGCTGGTGACGATCCGTTCAGCGACCAGGTCGGCGACGGTCTTCTCTCGGCCTGCGGGGACAAGGTCTCCGTCCTCGTCGTAGCTCATGACGTCTGCGACGACGGTCGAGAGGGTGATGTCGTCGACCTTGATTTCGATGTTCACGCGTTCTCCTGGGATGCTTGTTCGGATCCCCGGGTGTCTGCCGCACTCGGGGATTTTGGGCGGGTCAAGCGGCGGTCGGCTCAGCGACCGGCTCGTCGCGCTTTGCGGCCTTCCACGCGTCGAGTTCGCGGCGGAGTTCGAGGTCGGCGCCTTCGCGACGGATCGGCATCTGCCCGCCGAGGAAGTCGGCGGCGACGATCAGCGACATGCGGCCCTCGCCCGTCGACCACATCTGGACGGGCTTCGGCAGGTTCTTCCAGGCGCCGAAGAACTTCGGGTCCATGGCCATCTGGGCATCGGCGGCGGGCTTCTCCAGGGCGGGCAGGAGCAGCTTCCGCCAGTCCAACGGGGCCTTGGTGTACGGGCTGAAGTCGACGGCGACCCGGTGCCCGCGCTTCCCCGAAAGGATCAGCTGGCTGTCGGTGCGCTCCAGTTGGACGGTGTCCGCGTCGAGGAGGCGCACAGCGGCGGCGAGCTCGGGAATCTGGGTGCGGTGGACGATGGCCGCCCACGGTTCGTCGTCTCCGCCGGTGACCTGCGTGCGGGCTACGGCGATCGTGTACCGGTTGGTGGCCATGGCGTACAGGTGGCGGCCGTCGTGGTCGAAGGTGATGCACTGGACGGCTTCGGCGTCGACCAGGTTCCCGACGTGGGGGCGGGTTTGGGCGACGAGGCGACTGAGGGTGTGGTCGGCGATGGTGATCACAGCTGGGGTCTCCTGGGCGGGTCAGAGGCGGACGGGCATGACGAGGTGGCGGTAGTCGGTGGTGTCGTCGCCGTCTGCGTGGACGAGGGCCGGCTTGGTGGGCGCGGTGAGTCCGATGCGGACCTGTTCGGTGCCGGCGACGGTCAGCGCGTCGAGGATCGGCGCGGGCTGGAAGGCGATCTGCAGCGGCGGCCCGTCGATGTGGCGGCCTTCGATGTAGTCGAGGGCGACAGCGCCGGTGTCGTCGCCGGCGGCCCGCACGGAGATGTCGTCGGTGCCGAAGCCGATGAGGATTTTCGGCTTGCCGTCTCCGGCGACCAGGCAGGCTCGTTTGATGGCGGTGACTAGGCCGTCGACGGGGATGATCGCCTCGGTGGTGAACTGCTCCGGGATGAACTGGTGCGGGTCGAGGCGTCCGGTCTCGTCGAGCCGGTCCACGGTCGAGTAGCGGATGCTGTCCGCGACCCCGACGGTCTTTCCGGTCAGGGCGAGGCCGATTGTTCCGGTGAGGCCGCGGACCGCATCGGCGAGGGACTTGCCTGCGATGAGCGCCCCGACCGGGCCCTGTTCCCGGGCCGGTGTCCACGGGATGGAGCGTTCGGCCATGCGGTAGCGGTCGGTTGCCCACAGCGTCAGCCGGTCGCCGACGGCGGTGAGTTGTACGCCGGCCCGCCACACCTGCAGGTCGTTGACCTTCGGGTCGGTTGCGGACACGGTCTGCCGGACGGCCTCGGCGAGTTCTGCGGCGTCGACGGTGCCGTCCGCCTCCAGCTGGTCGGCGACCTGCGGGTAGTCGGCGGCCTGCAGCAGCGACAGCCGGAACCGGTCCCGGCCTGCGGTGATCTCGGCCTGCTGGTGGTCTGTGGCCAGTTCGAGCAGCTCGGACCGGTAGGAGGCGACGACTTGGGCGGCCATGCGGCCGGGGACGACGATCCGGCCCGGCTCCAGGACGTCGGCGGGCAGGGTGGCCCGTGCGCCTCCGCCGTGGCTGGCGGCGCCGATGGTGACGGTGTCGTCGGCGGCGTCGATGAGCAGCCCGGCGAAGATGGGCATGGTGGGTTTGGCGTCCAGCTGGGTGGCGGCCCAGGCGAGGAGGTCGGCGAACTGGCGCCGTGTGACACGGGCCTTCACGCCGCCTCCTCCGCTCCGGTGTCGTCGAAGGCGAGCTGGTCGGGGTCGGCGGCTGGCGTCTCCGGCTCGGGCTCCGGGGCGGCGACGGGCCAGGGCTGGGGCTGTCCGCTGCCGGTGACGGCGGTGTCGGGGAACAGGGCGAGCTGGGTGGCGTCCATGGCGGTCTCCTGGCAGGGTCAGGCGGCCGTGGCCGCGGAAGGGATGGGGGCGCCGGCCTGTTCGGCGGGGACGTCGTCCATGGCGCGGATCAGCTCGCAGCCGGGGCATTCGCAGCGCCAGCCGTTCTCGCCACTGCCCTTCTGGCCGTGCTCGGCGTGCAGTCGCTGGCCCTGCTCGGCGACGAACTCGCGCAGCCGCCAGATCTCGTCGCGCTGCTTCTCGACGAGCTGGATTTCCTGGTTCTGGCGGCGAACATCGGCGAGCTGGCTTTCGCCGCCGCCGAACGCGCCAAGTGGCAGATGTCCGGCCTGATCGGCGGCGGCCTTCAGTTCACGGGTGAGCTCGACCGGCACCCGCCCGTCAGGCAGTTCGGCCGCGCGATGGATCAGTGCGTTGATTTCGCGGGCGGACTGGGAGACGAGGCTGTTCAGGTAGATTCCGGCCCAGGCCCGCCTGTCCTCGACGGCCGTGCGTCGGGCCGCGGTGCGGGTGGCGCGCTCGCTCTTCGCTCGGTCCTGCAGCAGGTTGCTGTAGTTGTTCTCGTGGCGGCGGGACTCCTTCCAGGAGCGGTCCACCTCGTTGAGGAGTACCTCGACGTCGCTCAGGCCGGTGACGTTGTCGCCGAGTCGGGCATGCTCTTCACGTAGGGCGGCGACACGCTCGGCGGCGGATGTGTTGGTCATTGCGGGCAACCTCCGTGGGATGCTGGTGGTGGATCCCCGTCGACTTCACCTCGACGGGGGTTTCTTCTTGGGCGCCGCCTCGCCGACCGGTGGCATCCGGCGCGGCGGCTAGTCAGTGGGTGGCGATGTGCCCGGGGTCGGTGACGGGCCCGAGGAGTCCGGCGTCGCGGGCTTCCCAGAGGGCGGTCACGTTGATCGGCCCGGTCGCCTGGTCTTCGATCGCGCTGGTGTCGCGGACCATGGGCGGCACGTCGACGCGGGCCGCGTTGGCTTCGGCGGCGAGCTGGGGTCCGAAGCGGGCCTGCAGTTGCAGGGCGCGGTCCCGCCACTCGTTGCGGTCGGTGGTGAGTTCGTCGATGTCGGCCTGCTGCTGCACGACGATGAGTTCGGCGTCGCCCTGCCTGGTCCGGGCTTCGTCGAGGTCTTGGCGAAGGAGTGCGACCTCGTCTCCCGCGGCGTGCAGGTTGCTGAGGAGGATGACGTTCTCCCGGCGGAGCTCGGCCACCTTGTCGACGGCGCGGCGGCTGCCGGATCCCCGCAGGCCGGGGATGAGTTCGGTGAGTGTCACTGCTGTCCCTTCCGGGCTTGGATGCGGGCGGCGATGTACTCGCCGAACAGGAGGAGGAAGACGGCCCCGGCGATCAGGAGCGCGTTGAGGATCACGGCGCCTCCAGTCCGAGCGCGGCGAGGAGTTCGAGGACCCCGGCGGCCACTGCCGGGTCTTTGGCGATGAGCCGGCCGGACAGGCGCGGCATGCAGTCGTCCAGCGGGTGCGGGTGTTCGGCGGCGACCCGGTCGGCGCAGTGCACGGCCGCGGCCCGGCGGACGGCTGCCGTGAGGTCGCCGACGACGAGGGCCTCCTGCTTCAGCTCGGAGCCCATCAGGCCTCCTGGCTGAGTCGTTCGAGGTAGGCCTCGTAGGAGTCGTCGGTGGTGTCGGGTTCCGGCGGCGTCTGGCCGAGCCAGGCGGCGAGGCCGGGGACGACGATCGTCGGAGGCAGGGCGGCCAGGTCGATGACGGCACTCACGAGGCCTCCGCCCATCCGAATTCGGCGTGCACGGCGTTGATTTCGTCGAAGTAGTCGCGCCACTGTTGCGGCGTCCACAGGGCTTCGTCGCAGCCGAAGTCGGCGTGCAGGCGCTGGTCGACACGGGCCAGCTCGGACACCTCGGCGTCCGCAGGGCGGGGAAGGGCGGTCGCCATCTCACGCCACCTCCGGGAGCTTCTTGATCTGCTCCTGCCGCTGCACCCACGCCTTGAGTTCGGCGACGGCGGTCTCCAGCTCTTCGAGCGCCTCGACGGGCGAGCGGGTGACGGAGATGGCGATGGACTGGGTGCCCTCGCCGAGGACGAGGCGGGCGTTCGGCTTGCCGTCGAAGTCGCTACGCGAGTACTGGGTGCGGATCGGCCCGTCGAGCAGGTCGAGGGCGATGCCGCCGTACAGCTGGGCAGTCACGATGCCTCCTTGGGCGGGAAGATTTCGGGGTGGTCGGCCTTCCACTGCAGCCAGTTGGTCATCGGCTTGTCGGTGATGGTGTGGACGCGGTCCATGACCTGCTCCAGCGACAGTTGGCCGGTCGCCTCGCGGCTGGGGGATCCGGCCGGGCCGGGCACGAACGTCGGCCCGTAGATCCACGAGCAGCGGCGGTATCCCCAGTCGTCCACCCCGTACTTGATGAAGACGGTGGTGTTCCAGCCGGAGTCGATGTCGAGGGGCCGCTGGTCCATCTTTCGGGCGTAGCCCTCGTTGCCGAACCAGTAGTTGCGGTGCTCCAGCAGGAAGGAGACGAGCATCTGGGCCTCGGCGTCCGTGGGGCGCTCGGCGGATGCGAACGGCCACGGCGGGTCGAAGGTGTTGCCGGTGTCGGCGCTCGTCCCGAGGTAGGCGGCGACGTAGCGCCACGCCGGGTTGAAGCTGGTGACGACCGGGATTCGCAGCGCGGTCAGCGGGTCGTCCTGGATGGCGTCCGTGCCGAACGGCCACGCCTTGGTTGCGGTCACTTCGTCGCCTCCTTGGGCGTGCAGGCACAGGTTTCGGGGTGGGCGCAGGCCATCTGGTCGAAGACCCGCTCGTACCAGTCCGCGGGCTGCTGGACCGGGGTGTGGCCGAACGGCGGTGCGGCCAGCAGGGACTGCAGGGCGGCGTCCGCCTCCACGGCGGGCAGCGGCACATCCAAGGCGGCGATCGGGAGGGTCATGACGTGGCCTCCTCGTCGAGGGGCGGACGGCCCGGGATGTCGATGCCCTCGCCGAGCGCGGGCAGGTTGTAGGAGGCGAGCACGGTCTGCCACTTGCGGCGGAACCGGGCGGCCCGCCACAGCGACCACGCTGTGGTGACCGCCTCCGACAGCAGCAGCGTCGTCATCAGCGACGGGACATCGCCCGTGGCCGCCAGCCAGACACCGTTCGCGACCAGACCGCCAGCAACGCCGGAGGCGGCAGCCTCGACGATCAGACGCAGGATCGGGCGCTTCATGCGGCCACCGCCTTACGGGCGGCGTCCCACACGTCGATGCCGTGGCGGATCGCGTAGCAGGAGTGCAGGAAGCCTGGCGTGTAGTCGCTGAAGTCCCATTCCGGCAGATCGCCGAAGTCCCAGCCCTCGTGCCGGAAGTCCGCCAGGGCTGCGCGGGCACCAGCCTCGTGACTGATGTCGCCCATCTCGAAGATCTCGCGGGTGACCTCGGCGCCGATACCGCGCGGCGCCTCGCCCTCACGGATGGAGTGAACGACGTAACGCTTGACTTGCTGCTCGAAGAGGTCGTCACTGAAGCCCTCGACCTCGTCGCGTCCAGCGCGGACCTTCTCCGACCAGTAGCCGGGGTTGATCTGGCCCGTCAGTGCGGTGCGGCGGAACAGGTCGAACATGTCCGGGGTGGCGTCGATGTCGAAGTGGAACGTCCAGCCCGTCTTGACGACGAGGTTGTACGGCCACGTGATGAGCTCGAACGCGCCGAACGAGCCGTGCTCCGGGTTCATGAACTTCAGGTGCCGGTAGAGGCCTTCGTCGTGCTTGACGGTCATCTCGTGGGCGGCCGTCTCCCGGGCGAACCGGGCAGCGATCTCCGGGTAGGCGGTCATGCCGCACCTCCGGCCGTGTCGGCGGGGTGGTATTCGATGCGGCCGTCGCCGTACACCGTCACCGCGGCGACAGCACCCTCCATCGACGCGCCAGGACCGTGAGACCCGAACTGCGCCACCTTCAACAAGCCGCCGAACGACGGCGAGATGTGCAGGTACTCCGTGTCCGAGTCGATCCGCTCAACCAGCGGAGACTCACCAGGGACCGGGGCGGTCATCGGACACCGCCCGACTCGCCGAGGCGGATCAGCGCGGACGGGTAGTGGCCGCCACCCTTCAGCGGGTCGATCTCGTCGGCCGCGTTACGCATGGTCGACGCGGTCTCGGTCATGGTCCCGAGCGCGCCATCCAGCTTGGCGGCCGTCATACGCAAGTCCTTCGCGGCTTCCTCGACGGCCCGGTTGCCAATGGCCCGCTGATAGTTCAAGTGCACGTCCTCTGCGAGGCGGGCGGCCAGGAAGCGGTGCACCTCGGACGGCGTGACGGAGAAGCGGGACAGGTACTGCGCCTCGCCGATGACGTTCTCGTCGATGGAGAGCAGCGAGAGGATCCGGTTCAGCTCGTACTGAGCGGCGAGCGCCTCGGTGCCCGGGTCGGCGGAGTCGTCCATGAAGTGCTGGAGCTGGACAGAGACGCGCTTCGCTGCGGCGGCCAGCTCGTCACGCTCGATCGTGAGGCGCTCGATCTCGCGGGCCATCTCGTTGCCAGCCAGGGTGACGTTCGTCAGCTCGATACTCATGCGGCACCGTCCGAGCAGGTGCAGTTGGAGCTGATGCCGCCGACGTAGGCGCAGTCCGAGTCGTGGCCGCCGTTGGGCGGGAAGGGCTCCTCGGTGCGGGCCGCGTACAGGGCTTCGCGGTGGTCGTCCATCGCGGCGTCGCGGTTGCCCGCCTTCTTGGACGACCTGTTGATCACGTAGCCACCGAGGAGGAACCCGGCGTGCCTCTTGTCGTCGCTCTCGTCGAAGATGACGGTGTCGTAGTAGCCGCCGCCGATACGGACGGTCGACACGAGCAGGTCCTTGGTCCCGGACTTGACCGGCGTCTGCCGGACGATCTCGGGAAGTCGGTTACGGGATGAGACCATGTTCATCAGGTCCACTCCGGTTTCTCTCAGGGATGTGTGGGTGGATCGGTGCGGCCGAGGCCGCGACGCCCCTGCTGCCGGTGTGTGAAGGCCCGGCGTGGGGGCGTTTTGCCTAGGCGGCGGCGCGGGTGCGGCGCTGGCGGGGCACGGTGGGCCCTATGCGGCTGGCCTCGTAGTAGGCGGCAATGTCGGTGTCGCTAATGCGGATGACTCCGCCGGGAACTTCCTGGCTGTAGCCGAGGCGGCCGGCCTTCAGGAGGCGGTGCACTGTGCGGACGCTGCACTTGAGGATCGCGGCGGTCTCGCGGACGCTGTGGTAGCGCAGGGCGGTCACAGTGGGGGTCTGGGGGGACTGGCTGGTAGCCATTTCACTTCCTTTCTGGGGGGTCCGTGTGGGGGGCGAGGAGTTCGGTGTCGGTCGCGTTCAGGGCGGCTCGGAGTGCCTGGT
>Ga0207685_10000032_pt1 | contig 69450 bp, 54 predicted proteins | sample LARL111metaG_FD_184350 | JGI IMG/M metagenome (GOLD analysis project Ga0207685, IMG submission 184350) | Corn, switchgrass and miscanthus rhizosphere microbial communities from Kellogg Biological Station, Michigan, USA - LAR L11-1 metaG... | ecosystem: Host-associated > Plants > Roots >...
GATGATTTCGCGAACTTGTGTCAGTACCCCGAGCGGTAGCGAGGCGGATCAATCAAGCTACGTTGAGCTGTGATCCGGTCGCTACCGCTCCCGGTACTGACACGCTCGCGAAATCATCTCTCTTAAAGATTCTGCGTGTTAGATCGACTTCCTAAGCCCTCATCCCCGACCCTTCTCCCAGAAGGGAGAACGGAGATCCGAATGCGACGTAACTCCTGGGCTGGAATCAATGCCTTGATTCGTGAAGTATGTATTACCCTCGTGAGGCTAACCGAATTAAATCATCGGCCTCCTCAATTCGTTCTTAGCTTTACTTCTTAACCGCTAGCCCCAGAGCCCTCACGACTTCTGCATCAGGCGTTGCTTGGCTGTTCTTTTTATTGACCACCGCAAAGCCACCCGCGTAATCCCACATGGTCCAGCCGATACCGTATTTTTCCAGCGCCACGCGAATATCCCGAATCCAGGCGACGCGATCAGCCGCGGGCGCAAAGCTTCGGTAGGTGCCGAATTCATTACAGGTAAGAGGAACCTGATACTTTGCCGCCCACGCTGCGGCCATGCCAATCTCCTGATCAATTCGGGCCGCGTTCCAACGTTCTTCGCCATAGCGAAGCAGATTTCGACGTGCCGATTCATCTTGAATCGTGTCGACAATCCTGCTTATGCTTTCCGGACTTGATGGGTAGGGGATGTTCTTATAGAAGGACACGTTCGGGCCGGCCCATGTTGCGCCCTGATGCGTGAATGCAAATGGTTCGTAAAAGTGGAAGTTGTAAACAATGTTCCCGTCGGCATGGGGCAGCAGAAACAGCAACTCGGGAATACCAGACCAGCGATGGCCTGACGCGATGATCGTATGCTGAGGTGCGCCTGCCCGAATCGCGGAAATAAGTTTGCCCTGGATGCCAAGCCAGCGATAACCATCCTGCACCATGGGTTCGTTGATAACTTCAAGAAAGACAAGGTCGGGATCGCGTGCTGAAAGATGCTGGGCCAGGGCTCGCCAGAATTTGGCGAAGGCTTCGATCTGATCGTTGCTGTTAAGCCTCTTTTTGAATTCATCAGTTGGATGGATATCAACGATCACAGCCAACCCCTGCCCCAAAATCAGGTCAAGCGCGTCGTCGAGATACTTCAAGTATTCGGCTTTTAGCTTTCCCGGATCCTCTGCGTTGAGAAGCGGTGCGGGCTCAAGGGTAAGGCGAACATGATCAAAACCGATGCTTCTAATTAACGCAATGTCCTCGGCCGTGGTATGCGATTCGAGATGCGATTTTGAATAATCTGCCGACTGCGCGAACCAGTGACTCAGATTGATTCCGTGACGCAGGCGCGCAAGTCTCGTGGCCGGGACCGTCGACTGCGTTGACGACAGCTCATAGGCGTCGACTTTATGTTCGGTCCTTATCGCAGTTGACATGGGCGCGAAAAAAGAGCTAGTTACGGCAATGATAAATAAGGAGATGCATCGTTTCAGCATGCCGATTCTTTTAACAGTCTGGGCAAGGGAAAGCAAAGTAAGCTTGGTCTGGAAAGCGAGCTAACCGGTGAAGAGATCAAAATTCCTGATGCCCATTCTGGCTTTGCTGGTTTTGACCGGCGGAACTTCTAAGTCTCAAACCCTTTCGGGAAAAGGTAGCGCCGCGCCTCGGATCAGAATATCTATAAACAACGGTTGGCAATTTCGTGAAGCCGGCAAAGACAAGTGGTACCCCGCGAGCGTTCCAGGTTGCGTACATACCGACCTGCTGAAAAACAAGCTGATCGATGATCCCTTTTATCGCGACAACGAAAAGAAGCTGCAGTGGATAGGCAAGACTGATTGGGAATATCAAACCACCATCAACCTCACAGCCGAGATGCTCAAGCGAACAAATCTCGAGTTGGTCTTTGAAGGGCTGGACACCTACACAGACGTATTTCTTAACGATAAACTTCTGATCAGCACTGATAACATGTTTCGCGCCTGGAGGGTGGACGCCAAGAGTCTCGCGATGCCTGGCGCAAACTCCATGCGAATTCACTTTCGTTCGCCCATCAACGAAGTGCTGCCCATTATGGCGAAGATGGATTACGAACTGCCGGCCGCGAACGACCAGGGTGAAAAAACAAGCCCCTATACCCGCAAAGCGCCCTATCAATATGGATGGGATTGGGGCCCGCGATTTGTTACCAGCGGCATCTGGCGTCCGGTGTATTTGGAAGCATGGGATGTCGCGCGCGTCGCCGACCTGCACATTCTCCCCGGTGAAATACGCCCTGATATCGCGAGGATGACGGCTGAGGTTGAGATTGTAGCCGGAACCAATCTCGACGCAGATATTTTCGTAGACAACTTGAGGGACAAGACCGTCGCCGCCCAGCGCCACGTTAGCTTAGCGCCGGGGATTAATCGAGTTGCTCTTAACATCGCTGTTTCGCATCCGGCACTTTGGTGGCCTAATGGTTTAGGCGGTCATCCTCTTTATGCATTCAAGGCGCGTCTGCTCGTCAATGGCAACCCGTTGGATGAAGCAATAACGCGCACGGGCCTGCGCGCGTTGGAACTCAGGCAACAGCGCGACGAATCCGGAAAGAGTTTTACGTTTGTAATTAACGGCGTACCTGTTTTTGCCAAAGGCGGCAACTGGATTCCGGCCGACAGCTTTCCCAGCCGCATCACCAAAGATAAATATCGCGAACTGCTTGAGTCCGTGCGCGATACCAACATGAACATGCTGCGCGTTTGGGGCGGCGGCATTTACGAGAGCGACGAGTTCTATGATCTCTGCGACGAAATGGGGATCCTTGTCTGGCAGGATTTCATGTTCGGATGCAGTCTGTACCCGGCGGATAAAGCGTTTCTCGAAAACGTGCGCCAGGAAGCAAACGATAACGTGAAGCGCCTGCGGAATCATCCGAGCATAGTCATTTGGGTCGGCAACAACGAAATCGAGTCAGGCTGGTTCCATTGGGGTTGGAAAGAAAGGCTTCCGGCCCGGCTCTGGGACGATTATCTGAAGATCTTCTACGGTGTGTTGCCCGAAGTGTGTAAGTCTTTGGATCCCTCACGCCCTTACTGGCCGAGTTCACCCAGCTCGAATCTGGAAGATGATCCCGAATCGCAGAAGATGGGCGACCTTCATTACTGGCAGGTCTGGCATGCTTCTGCGCCGTTTACCGACTATGAAAAACAGTTTCCGCGCTTCATGACCGAATATGGCTTTCAGTCCTTTCCGCTGCTCGAGACCGTCCAGAGCTATACAGCGCCGGCGGATCACGACATCAAGTCGCCGGTGATGATGGCCCATCAGCGACACCCGCGCGGCAACCAGTTAATCCGCGAATACATGCTGCGCGAGTACCCTGAGCCAAAGGACTTCGAAGCTTTTCTCTATGTCAGCCAGATCTTACAGGCTGAAGGGATCAAGATCGGCGCTGAGCACCTGCGACGGATCAGGCCGCACAACATGGGTTCGCTGTTTTGGCAGATTGACGACTGCTGGCCGGTCGCTTCGTGGTCGAGCATCGACTACACCGGGCGATGGAAGGCGCTGCAGTATTATGCGCGCCGTTTTTACAACGACATTCTGATTAGCCCGCACGAAGAGAATGGCAACCTCAACATCTACATTGTCTCCGATCGCTTGCAATCAACGGCCGCGCAATTGAATTTGAGTCTGCTCGATTTCGATGGCCGCCAGTTTTGGAGCCAACAGCAGAACGTGGAGGTCGCCGCCCTCAACAGCAAGTCTTACTTGAATATTCCGATTAACACTCTGCTGGCAGGGAAGGACGCGAGAAGCGTGTTTCTGTCTGCTGAGTTGTTGGTGGATGGTAAGCCGGTATCGCGCAACGAACATTTCTTTCAACCGTACAAGAGCCTTCTGCTGCCGCGGTCCCACATTAGCGCCGAAGCAATACCGACGCGAGCCGGAATCACAATCACTCTGTCTTCTGACAAACTGGCGCGCGGCGTTTACCTGTCAGCACCGGGTTATGCGGGGTTCTTTGGGGACAACTTTTTTGATCTGATTCCGGGAAAGAAAGTCGAAGTGGAGTTCCGGAGCGATGGCCCGGCAAATTTGGTCGACTTTCGGAAACGTCTCGTGATCCGCTCACTGGCGGATGCTTTTTAGGCGTGGCGCAAGGCCCGACATGCACGATTGAATCGATCTTTGGTCTTTGTGCTTTGGTCTTTGTAATTCGTGTCGCTGAGTTGAATAGTTCATCTCGAAAACTCAGTAACAAAGACCGAAGACCAAAGTTCAAAGACCAAATACCAATCATCCCAACTTGTATTCAAAAAAGAAGCGGCCGACCTGGATCGTTGCCCGGCCATCTACGGGTGGAGTGATCAGAAGTGAGCGAACCATGCTGCTCTTGCGATTAGCGTGCGCGTCGACGCTGCCGATGGCTTCACCGCTTGAGGACCGGTAAAAGCTCACCCTAATGAGGTCGTTATTTATTCGTTGATAGCCAAAAACATAATCGCCTGGTTTCAGCGACACGTTGCCGATCTTTAGCGGCGTCTGAGTAATAAAGAAATGCGAGTACTTACCTTCGGCCGAGTATCCGGCGGTAATCATTACCACCCCGGCAATAAATTTGCCGCGCCCGTCCGTCACACCTGAGGCAGTCCGAAATTCAGTTTCGATGTTCTCTTTTATGACCGGCGCGCGCGCGGGAATCAGCTTTCTTAACTCCGGTTCAGTGGCGGTCCGCCAGCGGGCGCGAACCGCTCGGTTCGCACCGGTCGAATTTGCCAGCACTAATACTGCTATCAGGATGTTTATCATGGGTGATGGCAATTCAGAGTCTCCGGGCCTGGGCAAAATAGATTAACGTAACAGCGTACGCGGCACAGTATTGAGTATAATCCATTTCCCAGTGGTTAGTGTGATTTCGTCGATCGTTTCAAATGTTCTATCACGTAAATTCAGGGGCTGAGATAACTGCCCTCAACGCCTTCGAAGCCGTCGAGCAAAATCAATGCGCGCATCAGCCCTGATCAATAGACCCACGCTTTGGATTCCTTGCCTGCTTCTTCTGCTCCTTGCCGATGGGCGGACTGAGGGGCTCGATTCCTTGCGAGATCTCCCAGAGTTCAACGGACAAGTATGGGTGACTGAAAATGGCCTGCCACAAAACACCGTTCACGCGATCACCCAGGCGAAGAGCGGATACATTTGGATCGCTACCGAGGAAGGAGTGGCACAGTTTGACGGAATCAAGTTCACCGTTTTTGACAAACAGAATACGCCGGAATTGAAGAGTAATGACATTCGAGTTCTTCTGGAAGATCGGCGAGGCGCTCTCTGGATCGGAACTGCCGATGGTTTGGTCCGGCTGCTCGATTCGAAGTTCACAGCATTCACGATCCAGCAGGGATTGCCGGCCAATGTCATTAATGCTTTGTCCGAAGATCGCGATGGCTCGCTCTGGGTAGCGACCGCTGCGGGTGTAGTACGTTTTGGCGAGGGTGTCTTCAAGGCTTTCGCCCAGGATGAGTTTCCCAGGGATGGCGTTGATGCGCTGTTTGTCGATCAACAAGGCGCGCTCTGGATTGGATCGTCGGATGGCCTGGCTTGTTACAAAAACGGCAAGGTCACCAAATACACGCGGCAGGATGGCCTGGTCGATAATAACATCGTCTCGATCGATCAGGACCCGAACGGCCACGTTTGGATTGGCACGGCTAACGGACTGAACCGGCTCGACGGCGACCAATTTCTTACCTATACAACCCGCGACGGCTTGCCAAACAATCGGATTAACTCGCTGAAGGTAGACCGCGAGGGCAGCATATGGATCGGGACGGGCGGTGGCTTGAGCCGGTTCACGGACGGACACTTTTCCAACTTTCGTTCAGCCGATAGACTGGCAAGCGAAATCATTCTCTCGATCTTTGAAGATCGCGAAGGTAGTTTATGGATTGGCACAGAATCGGACGGTCTGAGTTTGTTAAAGGACAAAAAATTCACCACGTACACCTCGAGGGAAGGACTCGCAAGCGATCTGGTCAAGTCGATCTACGAAGACGGTCAGGACAATATTTGGATTGGGACCAACGGTGGCGGCCTGAATCTCCTGAAAGGAGGTAAGGTAACCAGCTACACAACCGCGGACGGCCTGTCCAGCAATGTCATCCTGGCGCTGTTCGGCGATGGTAAGGGAAATCTCTGGGTTGGGACCCCTGACGGACTGAATCGATTCAAAGATGGAAAGTTCAAGACACTCACTTCCGCTGATGGACTGGCTAACGATTTCGTCCGATCAATCTATGCGGACCGCAGCGGCAATCTCTGGATTGGCACGCGCGGTGGATTAACTCGATTGACCGGCGAACACTTCAATACCTACACGATCGCAGAAGGACTTCCTAATGATTTTGTCGGAACGATCTATCAGGATTCGCAGGGAAATATTTGGATCGGCACGCTGGGGGGCCTGAGCAGGTTTAGAGATGAAAAGTTTACGAACTACACGACTCGCGACGGATTGTCGAGCGACGTCGTGATTTCGCTTCATGAGGACGCCGGCGGGGCGCTATGGATTGGTACCAGTGGCGGAGGACTCGATCGGCTAAAGCAAGGCAAGTTCACCTCCTACACCACTCACAACGGGCTGCCTGATGACGTTATTTACAGCATTCTCGAAGATCGCCAAAACAGCCTCTGGTTAAGTTCGAACAAGGGCGTCTTTCGATTGAATAAGAAGGACTTAGATGACCTTGCAAATGGAGCCCTCGGCGCCGTCACGCCGGTGCTTTACGGACCCGCGGACGGAATGATCACGCGCGAGTGTAGTGGCGGCGGCCATCCCGCCGGCTGGCGGAGCGCTGACGGCAAACTCTGGTTCTCAACGATCAAGGGTGTGGCGATGATCGACCCTGAGAAGATAAAGCTGAACGATCAGCCACCCCCGGTTGCCATTGAAGAGATTCGCGCCGACGATCAATCGATCAGCCCGGCCCAAACAGTTGAGTTGCCGCCCGGCAAGAGCCGCCTTGATTTCTATTACACGGCGCTAAGTTTCGTGGCCCCCGAAAAAGTCAGATTCAAATACAAGCTCGAAGGATTTGATCGTGACTGGGTGGATGGCGGCACGCGTCGCGTTGCGTACTATACAAATCTACGACCCGGTCACTACAAATTTCGCGTAATCGCTTCTAACAATGATGGCGTCTGGAGTCCCAGGGGCGCCGACTTCGATCTTTATCTGAAACCGCACTTCTACCAAACATATTGGTTCTATACTCTCGGCGCTTTCATGCTGGCGCTAATCGTTTGGCAACTCTATCGCTTCCGTCTCAAACATGTTGAGTCGCAATTTGCCGCGGTGCTCGCCGAACGAAACCGCATTGCTCGCGAAATTCACGATAACCTGGCGCAGGAGATGCTGGGCATCTCGGTACAACTGGAGGTCGTTGCCCGAACCATGCCGGCTTCCGCAGAATTGGCAAGAACTCATTTGGATCGGGTACGAATGTTGGTGCGTCACGGCATTGCGGAAGCCCGGCGCTATGTTTGGGATCTTCGCTCGCAGGCGCTTGATACAAATGATCTGCCGGCGGCATTGAGTGATACCGCGCGCCGCCTGACAACTGAGACCGCGGTGAGGGCAAAAGTTGAAGTCAGCGGAACCTTCCGGCCGCTGAGCCCGCTGATTGAAGGCAATCTTCTACGCATCGGACAGGAAGCCATTAATAACGCGGTGAGACACGCGGAGGCGCAAAATATTCTGATCAATCTGAGATTTGATGCGAGCCGGGTGCAGCTCAGCGTACGAGACGACGGACGTGGTTTTAATTACCAGGAGTCGCAGAACGGCGAGGCAAAACACTTTGGTCTGGTCGGCATGCAGGAACGTGCGGTGCGGATTGGAGGATCGCTGAAAGTGGATAGTCGGGCGGGCGAAGGTACCGAAGTGCTGGTGGAGGTGCCGATCAGTAGCTGAGAGGGAACTGCATGTCTCGCGAGTGGCAGGCGAAGAAGGGGGCAGGCCCCTTGATCCTGAGATTTTCCTGCATGACCTTTGTTTCTTCATTAAAGGGTTTTCAAGCAGCTTATCTCACTCAAATTGATTCGGCTCAGGGTCAGGAAGAAGGGGGGCCTGCCGCCCGCCGGTGGAGTTAGAGCCTTCTAATGAATGACGACAGAATGAATAACAACCCGATCAGAATCATGGTGATTGACGACCAAGCGGTTGTGCGCCAGGGTTTCGTCGCACTTATCAACACCGTCTCGGATATGGTTGTGGTTGCCGAGGGAACCAATGGCCAGCAGGCCATTGAACTCTATCGACGCCATAGACCTGACGTCACCTTGATGGACTTACGGATGCCGGAAATGGGGGGCGTCGAAGCAATAATTGCCATTCGAAAGGAATTCCCGGACGCTCGCCTGATCATACTTACCACCTTCGACGGCGACGAAGATATTTATCGTTCCTTGCAAGCCGGAGCTCAGGGTTATCTGCTAAAGGACATGTTCTTCGAAGAATTGGAAGACGCAATTCGCAAAGTGCACGCGGGGTCGCGGCGCATTCCGGCTCAGGTGGCGGCGAGACTGGCAGAGAGAATGGGCAGCTCTGATCTGACGGGACGAGAGATGGAAGTGCTGGAACAGATCGTGGCCGGCAACAGTAATAAGGCGATCGCTAACCGGCTGAATATCAGTGAAGCAACCGTGAAGAGCCACATCAATAGTATTCTAAGCAAGCTGGGAGTCAGCGATCGCACCCAGGCTGCGACCACCGCCTTGCAGCGCGGCCTCGTGCACTTACGATAGTCGCTTGCCGTGTAAATCCGCGCCTCTTTTCGTGCCCCTCTCAAACTAAAGTTGGAGACGAAGACCAACCAACAGGCTCATGACACATATGACAATGTAATGTATCGTCCCTCGCGTAATAACTAATTTCCCGGTCGCGGGTTCGTTGAGTCAGCGGTCTGCTTTTCCTACCTAACTTGTTGCACAACGAACGACCGTTCATTCAATAACGAACCCGCGACCGGGCTTCAAAATTAACGAGCACGTCCTGCAAGTTTAGTCTTCATTCGATCTGTTTTCGTCAGACTGTAGCTAACCGAGTCGGCAATTAGTTCAGAGGAACTCGAGCGCGGGCGTCATGTTCGAACCACTCAGTCATTCTTACGACCACGGGTTTTCGTAGCGTCGCTTTTCGTCCTGACCGGCTTTCTCTGAGGCTAGTCCCGGCAACTGCGTGCCCGCCGGCTAAACGCGAGTCTAGTGAAGGTCGACGTTGTCATCCGTTCGTGCATCGACCGGCGCGGGTATAACTCGTCCCGGTCGAATTGTAATTGTGCCAGAGGAGCACCCATGACTTTCCGCAACCTATCAAGGGTGATATTGCTCGCCATTTGCTGTCTGTTTATTCGGGGCAATTGTTTCGGTCAGAGCAACTATGCAAGCTTAGGCGGCACTATCTTTGATCCTCAACACCAGGCGATTCCCGGTGCGTCCGTTCAACTCGTGTCCATAAGCACGCGTGCTGTGCGCCAGGTTACCAGCAACGAGCAGGGAGTTTATCAAATCACCGCCCTGCTTCCGGAAGAGTACAGCCTTAACGTGCAGGCCCCGGGTTTTTCGGCTTCTACCCAGACGGTGCACCTCGAAGTCGGCCAACAGACGACTTGTGATGTCACACTTCAGCTCAGTTCGGTCACCAGTACGGTAAAGGTCCAAAGCGAGACCATGAACGTCCTGCGAACGACTGACGCCAGCGTTGGTGAAGTAGTCGATCGAACGTCGATTCGCAACCTGCCGCTCAACGGGCGCATGTTGATTGATCTGGTGTTGACCGTTCCGGGGGCGCACGAGAGTCATGGGGCGCAGACGGGCGACATGAGTCCGTTGTACTGGCGTCCGGGGCAGCGTTCAGCAGTAAGCATCGGCGGCAATCGTCCCAATGCAAATTATTTCCTGTTGGATGGCGCAACTAACACAGATCCCACATTTAATACTTTGAACTTAAGTCCTTCGCCGGACAGCGTCCAGGAATTTCAGGTCGTGACCGGAAGTTATTCCGCCGAAATGGGTGGCGCCGGAGGAGGGCAAATCAATATTGCAACTCGCGCCGGCACAAACGACTTTCATGGAACCGCCTATGAGTTTTTTCGCAACAACGTGTTCGACGCGCGCGCCTTTAATGACATGGGCTCGTCGAACCATCTGGTTCGAAACAATTTTGGCGGATCCCTCAGTGGTCCGATCGCCCGAAACAAAAGCTTTTTCTTTTTTAACTATGAAGGTTTGCGGCACACAAAGTCAGACACCATGATTGACACCGTACCGACGGCGGACGAGATCGACGGTAACTTTACGATGAGTGGCGCCACGATTTATAACCCGTTTAGCGCGCATCCTAATCCCAGCTTCGATCCTAGGAAACCGATCAGCCCCAGCAATCCACAGGTCATTCGTGATCCGTTTCCGGGGAACGTTATTCCGCAAAGCATGATCAATCTGAAGGCTCAACAGTTCCTGCGCCAATATGTACCCCGTCCAAACATGGACATGGGAATGAACGGCTGCGGCATGACAATGATGGGTGTTCCGCAGGTAATCGGCGGCGGCGCAGATTGCAACAACTATCTCGACGTGCGAAACGAACACCACGTTACCGATCAGGGCACGATTCGTTTTGATCAGACGTTCAAACGAGGAGACAGTTTATTTGCGCGCTATTCGTTGAGCAGTGAACGTGGATTCATGCCGCAGAACCTGCCGGGCTTTGGCGCTATTCATGACAACATGTCTCAGAATGTCACTGTTGGATGGAATCACATTTTCAGTGCCAGGCTTGTCAACATGGCCACGATTACGGCTTCACGTTTGTCGATGCATCGCACTTCGGAAAACAGCTCCACCAACGACATCGTTTCTCAACTCGGCATCACGGGAATTGGTTTCGGCGGCGAAGGCGCATTTGGCGCTCCCTGGTTTGCCGTGCAGGGTTACTCGGGAATGGGTGACACGTACATCGCGACGCCTATGCACGCCTGGGATACGGTCCTCGAAGCACGCGACACCTTAGGTTGGCAGATTGGATCGCACAGTCTAAAAATCGGTGGCAGCTATCGCAATTTTATTTGGCCGATGTGGGGCTTCTTTCAGAATCGTGGCTACTATCAGTTCACGAATGGTTTCACCACCCAAACAGCAACCAACGATCGGACTGGATCGGCGCTCGCGAGCTTCCTGCTTGGCCTGCCGGTAGTGAAACAACGCCAGGCGGGCATTCCGCAGATGCAGTTGCGTCAATGGTACGCCGACGCTTTTGTCCAGGACAGTTTTCAAATGACTCGTAACACGACTATTCAAATCGGAGTGCGTTACGAATACATGAGTCCCCTCAGGGACATTCGTTTTGCCAATACCAATCTCGTGTTCAAAGACGGCGTGCCTTTTGTGTTCATTGGCGGCCAACAAGGCTATCCCGAGGGACTAAACTACTCAAACAAATTGAAATTTGCTCCCAGGTTCGGCGTTTCGCAGAACATACCGAATCACGGGATCGTGGTACATGCGTCTTTCGGAATTTTCTTCACGCCGGTCGACATGAATACCTGGTGCAACCAGCGGCACAACGTGCCTTATGTCTTTCCGGAGACGCAGCAGAGCGATAACTTCACACCGGCACCCGGCATCGTAACCAACCATTTCAATTTTGCGCCGGCAGTGCTTGGCACAACGACGGTGAGCTTCGCGGCCTTCGAAGTGAATGCGCCCGCTCAATATGTCGAACAGTGGAGCGGCACTATCGAGAAGAGTCTGGGCAAAGAGACGACGCTGGAACTTGGTTATCTGGGATCGCACGGAGTGCACTTGCAGCGTTCTCACCTTATTAATAATGCCGCACCCGGACCAGGAGCGATCGGGCCGCGCCGGCCCTTCAAGTTCCTGAGCTTCCTGCCGGGCATGATTTTGCCGTCGAACATTCCCATTGCCAACACAACCTTTCCTGTGAGCGGAATCAACCTTTTGGAGAATTCCGCGCAGAGCTGGTATGAAGCCGGTTACGTCAACATCCGGCGCCGGTTTGCTCGCGGGTGGACAATGCTGGCCAACTATACGTTTGCCAAGGATCTGAGCGATGCGCCCGACTTCCGTTCGCCGATGTTCGAATCGGCCGCTCCGCAGAATAATTTCAACCTTGCGGCCGAGAAGGGGCCGGCTTGTGACGTCCGCCATCGGTTCTCGGTAAGTACTGTCTATAACCTCCCTGCATTGGTCAAATCCGGTTTCGCGCATGCGATTACCGGGGACTGGCGACTTTCAGCAATCTTCCAGGCGCAGAGCGGATTTCCTTTTACCATCTCGGTTTTTGGCGACACCGCAAACGCCGGGACACTGTTGGGTGAGAACCCAATCCGCGCCAACTACACCGGCCAGCCGATTTTTGGTCCCGGCACCCATACAGCCGATCAGTGGTTTAATGCCGGCGCATTTGCCACACCGGCGGCGTTTACTTTCGGCAACGTGGGACGCAACTCTATCTATGGCCCGGGACGGCAGACGCTCGACCTGGCACTGCAACGGGAGTTTTCGGTTACCGAAAAGATCAAATTTCAACTCCGCGCTGAAGCTTTCAACTCGCTCAACCACACGAATCTGGGAACGCCTAATCGCTTTGTGAATACGCCGCAGTTCGGAACGATCACCGAAGCCGCGACGCCGCCTCGAGAGATCCAACTTGGGGCACGGCTTTCGTTCTAAATCATCAGCGGCTTGAGGTGGAAAAAAATATTCAAACCACATTACCTGATTTTACCGCTCGGAGGCTTGAAGCTGTTGCGACGCGGAACAAAAACCCTTATAGTCCTGGGGCGCAAGCATCAGGAAGATCATCGTGCAATATCGCGAACTGGGACGTACCGGCTGGAAGGTGTCCTCGATTAGCTTTGGTACCTGGGCAATCGGCGCCGAATGGGGCGCCGTTAGTGATCAGGATTCCCTCGGCGCGCTTCATCGCGCGCTGGACCGGGGCGTCAATCTCTTCGACACGGCCGATGTTTACGGCGACGGGCGCAGTGAACGACTGTTGGCCCAATTGCGTGCCGAGCGGAGCGAACCTTTCTATGTCGCTACCAAAGCCGGTCGTCGACTCAACCCACACCTTGCCGAAGGTTATAACCGGCAGAACATCACGGCCTTTGTTGAGCGGAGTCTCAAAAATCTAAAGACGGACACACTGGATTTACTGCAACTGCATTGCCCACCCACAGCGGTCTATTACATGCCCGAAGTGTTCGAGTCGCTCGATGATCTCACGACGGATGGGAAGCTGCGTTATTACGGGGTCAGTGTCGAAAAGGTTGAAGAGGCGCTAAAGGCGATCGAATACCCGAACGTGCAAACTGTTCAAATCATTTTCAATATTTTCCGTCAACGTCCGCGTGATTTGTTCTTCGCCGAGGCGCAACGACGGCGGGTTGGGGTCTTCGCGCGGCTGCCGCTCTCGTCAGGTCTCTTATCAGGGAAGTTAACTTCCAATAGTCGCTTCGCCGCTGACGATCATCGGGCTTTCAATCGGCAGGGCGAAGCGTTTGATCGCGGCGAGACTTTCTCAGGAGTGGACTATGAACGGGGCTTGCGGGCGGTTGAAGCGCTTCGTCCCTACGTGCCGTCCGGAATGACGATGGCCCAAATGGCCCTGCGTTGGATCCTGATGTTTCCGGCGGTGACCTGCGCGATCCCCGGCGCCAAACGACCAGAGCAAGTAGACGAGAACGCCGCCGCTTCCGACCTGCCGCCACTCACCGATAATGCGATGTCAGCGTTCGACGCGATCTACACGCAACAAATACGACCACAGGTACACCATTACTGGTGAGATTTGGCATGAAATACCTCAATCGCGATGGGCTTCCTCTTCGGTAGTTACCACCACACATCTGCCGGCCCGCGCATCGGACGGGCCGATTATCGTCGCCTGAAGGCCCGCAATCGTTTTGATCATGGAGTTTGATTCCGCGCTTTCGGCGCTTGACTCAAATTGGATCACCTTACCCAGGGCGTTGCCCTGGGCTTTTGCATTCCGCGCCTTTCGCGCTCCAATCGAAACGATGTGAACGTGCCACACGTTGCCACAACTACTTTTTGTGCAAGGCCGCTAACGGCCGCTGGCATTTTCCCTGGATAACGAAGACAATAAATCTACAGCGCTAACTTGAGAATCGATGGTTTGATACCAACATTTGGCTAATTTGTTCATAGGGACTCGTCCCGGGGAAATCGTCCCGGCTCCTGAGTTCGGATCACGCAATTCTGATTTAAGAGGTTAAGCTTGACCACGACCACCGCCCAAGTCGCCGCCAAAGGTTTGAAGCCCGAGCAGTACCTCACCTTGCTGGAGCTCTCGAAGGCCATAGCTGCGCATCGTGACTTATCGAGACTCTTTCACGATCTCGCCTGTCGATTGCAGACGCTCTTCAATTTTCGCGACCTCGGTGTAATGCTTCATGACGATTCGCGAGATGTGATGCGGTTGCACCTGCTGGAAACCTGCGCACCGACTAAGTGGAAAGCGCCGACCGAAGTTCCAATGGAAGGTTCAATCGCGGGCTGGGTCTGGCAGAACCAGGAACCGGTAGTCGTGCACGATATCACGGCCGAAGATCGTTTTCCCTTCGCGAAGACTCTACTCGATCATCCGATCAAGGCAATCTGCAGCTTTCCTTTGACAACTGCCAGCCACCGATTGGGAGTACTTAACTTCTGGAGCGATAAAGCCGGTGTCTACGATCATCTCGATCTCGAGTTCGCGGGACTTCTGGCGGGGCAAATTGCGGTGGCGATCGAAGCGCAGTGTCATCAACAGAAGCTGGCGCGCGAGCGCGACCGCTCGCAACTACTGTTGGAAATAAACAACACGCTCGTCTCAAATCTCAATTTGCGCGAACTCTTTTCGGCTATCTCCACTTGTGTCAGGCGAGTGATGCCGCATGACGTTGCCGGTCTCGCCCTTCACGATCGGCGAATCGACAAGCTGCGAATTACAGCCCTGGAATTTCCCGAGCACGAGGATGTGTTTATTGAGGATGAGATCGTTGATTTGGAAGGAACTCCCGGGGGACGCGCTTTCACCACTCGTCAACCTGTTCTGAGTGGCGCGGAAATCTCAACTGATCCCCTCGGGAAGCGTACTGGAGTTAAATCAGCCTGCGCAGTTCCGCTGATCTCGCATGACCACGTGCTCGGTGTTCTTGGCGTCGGGAGGCTTAACGAGAACGCCTTTACTGAAGACGATGCAGAGTTGCTCACCGAAGTGGGCAAGCAGGTCGCGATTGCGGTTGAAAACGCGCTGGCGTATCGCGAGATCGATGCGCTCAAAAACAAACTACAGGAAGAAAAACTTTATCTCCAGGAAGAAATCCGCACCGAATACAACTTCGAAGAGATCATCGGCACAAGCGCGACTCTGAAACGCGCGCTTCAGGATGTGGAGACGGTGGCGCCCACGGACTCGACGGTTTTGATTTTTGGCGAGACTGGGACTGGGAAGGAACTGATCGCCCGCGCGCTTCACAATTTGAGTGGCCGGCGGGAACACACATTGGTCAAAGTGAACTGCGCCGCGATTCCGACCGGACTACTCGAAAGCGAAATGTTTGGTCATGAGCGTGGCGCATTTACCGGCGCTGTCGAACAGCGCAAGGGGCGCTTTGAACTTGCGAACCGCGGTACAATTTTCCTCGACGAGGTTGAAGAGATTCCGCTCGAGCTGCAGCCGAAATTGCTGCGCGTGCTCCAGGAGCAGGAGTTTGAACGGTTAGGAAGCGGCAAAACGATCCGCGTAGATGTGCGGGTGCTGGCGGCAACTAATGCTGACCTCGCTCAGATGGTGGCCGAGAAAAAGTTCCGCAGCGATCTCTACTATCGGCTAAATGTTTTTCCGGTCACCCTGCCGGCCTTGCGTGACCGACCTGAAGATATTCCCCTGCTGGTTCACTTCTTCGCCCAGAAGTTTTCCCAACAAATGAAGAAGCCAATCAAAACGATTCCGACGGAAACGATTACTCGCCTCACTTCGTATGGCTGGCCCGGTAATATTCGCGAGCTTCAGAATCTGATCGAACGGGCCGTGATTCTTTCGCGCGGTTCTGTTTTGGAAGTTCCGTTGGCCGAGTTGAAGCAATCGGCGAATGACGTTCTAATGAATCAGACTCCGGGGCCCATGAATCTGGAGGCAGTCGAGCGCGAACATATCATGAAAGTCCTGCGTGAGACGGGTTGGGTGATTGGTGGTAATGCGGGCGCCGCCGCTCGACTGGGCCTGAACCGGACGACCCTAAACAACCGAATGCGAAAATTGGGCATTACGCGGCCTCGCCCGGCGTAGCGCATAAGCTGTTCCTTGGGTGCTAGTCTCAACGCGAGAAGCGCCGGCATCGGCTACTGCAGTTTTCATTCACACCCGTAGTCGGGAATGTTAAGAAAATAGGAAAATGCGTTTAAACGGCATTGATATAGTTGGCGCATCAAGCACCTGCTCAACGCGACAACTGTTCGGCTAACTTGTCTCATTGCCCTCTCCCCATGGGTTGGGTGAAACCATTCAATTGTTGGGTTCTCGTCACAAGCCCTCATCCCCGACCCTTCTCCCAAAAGGGAGAAGGGAGAAAGATCATCTGAATACACGGGTTAGATTCTGGTCTGGGCCCCGAAGGGCGGTCCGCTTATGACCATAGCCCGTCATTTGGCTCAATATGGTCACCTGAAAGTCCGGCTCGCCTGTAAGTCAACCCCCTCGGCTATTGAATACAAGAAAGTTCTCGTCAACAGACGGAAGACTCTTCTCTGGCAAGCGTGTTGCTTTGCGACAAAGGCCACGGAAGAGTATCGCTGGATTGGCTACGGTAAGGGGTATCGCAATCGGCTGGGCGACATAACATGAAGTCTTCGGTTGGTCACATCCTTTATATAGAGGACGATCAGGATACTCGCGAGCTGGTGACGTACGTGCTCGCCGTGAGCAATTACGAGGTCGTTGCCGCAGCGAACTATGAGGACGCATTGCTGCTGGCGCGAACAGAACACTTCGATTTGTACCTCATCGACAACTGGATGTCAGGGGGATCAGGAATCGATCTATGTAAGAAGCTTCGGGAATTCGATACCTCGACGCCAATTCTGTTTTATTCCGGCGCCGCCTATGAAAATGACAAGCAGCAGGCGTTTGCTGCCGGGGCGCAAGCGTATTTGGTCAAACCCGCCGAGAACGATGAGTTGATTGCAGAAGTCTTTCGAATCATCTCAGCCAGGAGAACCAAAGTGGCCGCGAGCCTGTCCAGACGGCTGCCGTTGAACAAGCCGTTGAAAGAGAGGGCCGAATCCAGCTAACAGTCTTGTCATTGCGATTTTTCGTTAGAGCCACACCGTAAAGCTATCCATTCCCATTGAGCCGTAAGAGACCGCTCTGACCGGGTAAGGTCAGATGATTCTATCCGGTCACGTCCTTTTCACCAGCCCCACAATACGTTCAAATCGCCGGCCCTTTCTCATCGCTGCGGCGGGCCTTGAGGGCATTTGGCGATCACTCAATAAGGCGTGGCCGGAATATTGCCTGTGTCTTGGTCCTGGTTTCGGAACATTCGATGATGGGGTGAGAGGGCGTTATGAGTTCGGGAGTGAGAGTTGTAAAGCAGGGAAGAAATCAGACCTTGAAGAGCTTGGCGCTCGGCCAGGATGAAAAGACAGAGCGACAAAGCGAGCGCGAAATTGCCAGCACAATCAAGAGTTGGATCGCAGAGCTCGAGTTGCGACGGCGATCCCGGCGGACCGAGGCGCTCCGTGCGCTCAAATAATGATCAGCAAAGCGGAGCAGAAGTTTTTGTTGAACGAAACCCAAATTGGAACAGACACGGGTGAATGAAGAGCGGTTATGCTAACTGGAGTCAGGAATATCTTATCGAAACCGAAGTTACTAATTCCAACAACAATTATCGCCATTGGTTTGGTCATTATCGGTGTGATCGCCGCAGTTCGATCGAACAAACCGGCGCAGGCCGCGCCGCGACCACTCGATGTTGAAGTAGTCCGAGTTGAGCCAGAGGACGTTCCGGTTTACAGCGAATGGATCGGGACGACCGAGGGAATGGTCAACGCCGACATCAAGGCGCAGGTGACTGGGTACCTCCTGAGACAGAATTACCAGGAAGGTTCGTTCGTAAAGAAAGGTCAGTTGTTGTTTGAGATCGATCCTCGGCCATTTCAAGCCATCCTGGATCAGGCGACCGGTCAGGTCGCGCAGTTTCAGGGCCAACTGGAGCAAGCCAACTCGCAGGTCTTGCAGGCAGAGGCGCAGGTGGCGCAAGCCAACAGTCAACTTTTGCAGTCGCAGGCGCAGCTTGCTCAGGCGCAGGCGAATCAGGTCAAGGCCCAACTCGATGTGAACAAGTACGCCCCGCTCGCGGAGCAGCAGGCAGTCACGCAACAGGATTACGACAACGCTGTCCAGGTTAACGTCGTTGCCAAAGCTCAGGTCGAAGCCGCCAGGGCCGGAGTCGAGACGGCGCGCGCCCAACTTCGCGCCGCTAGCGCCCAGATTGGAACAGCCAAAGCTGCGATTGCGACCGCGAAGGGACAAATTGAAAACGCCAGAGCTGCGGTGAGGACAGCAGAACTCAATCTGGGTTTCACCAGCATAATCTCGCCCATCGATGGAATTGCCGGCATCGCTCAGGCGCAGGTCGGAAACTTGATCAGCACCACGAGCGCTCCACTGACCACCGTTTCGACCGTCGATCCGATCAAGGTGTTTTTCACTCTCAGTGAGCAGCAGTACCTGAACTTCAACAAGCGCAACCTGATTGAGGCGCGACGAGGAGCAAGTGTGGTTCAAATCGAGCTTGAATTGATCCTCGCCGACGGAACCGACTATCCGCAAAAGGGAAGCTTCTTCTTTGCGGACCGCCAGGTCGATCAAAAGACCGGTGCGATCCGCATGGCCGGAATATTTCCTAATCCGGGAAATGTGCTACGCCCAGGACAGTTCGGTCGGGTGCGTGCGGTGACCGCAACGAAAACCGGAGCCTTGCTTGTTCCCCAACGCGCCGTCAGTGAGTTGCAGGGGAGTTATCAGGTCGCCGTAGTCGGTGGCGATAAAAAGATTGAAATGCGCCCTGTCAAAGTGGGCGAGCGGACCGGGTCAAAGTGGATTATCGAGGACGGATTGAAGGCGGGCGAGACCGTAGTTGTGGAAGGGACCCAAAAGGTCAAACCGGGGGCAGTAGTTAATCCGAAACCATACACCAAAGTTTAGAGTTACGAGGGCCATTAGCAGTTCCAGCAGTAAAAGGAGAAGAGCAATGTCAAAGAAACTCGAGGGAAAGATTGCACTCATCACGGGCGGGTCGCGTGGCATCGGTGCCGCAATCGCAAAGCGCCTAGCCGCTGATGGAGCGAGCGTGGTTGTAACTTACTCCAAGGGCGCGGACGGCGCTGCGTCTGTCGTCAAAGAGATCGAACGCGCCGGCGGAAAGGCGGTCGCGATCCAGGCGGATGCCGCCGACGCCGATGCAGTCAGAAACGCCGTCGAAAGCGCGGTTACGACATTTGGCCGGCTAGACGTGCTGGTGAACAACGCCGGCACGGCCATTCCGATGAAAGTCGAAGAGACGACGCTTGCCGACTTCGACCGCGTTTTTGCGGTCAACGTCCGCGGTACCTTCGTTGCTACTCAGGCAGCACTCAAACACATCAAGAGCGGCGGGCGAATCATCATGATTGGTTCGTGCCTGGGTGAGCGTGTCTTGATGCCCGGGATGGCGCCCTATTCGGCAACCAAAGGGGCCGTCAAAATGTTTGCGCAAGGGCTGGCGCGTGAACTCGGAGCGCGGGGCATTACGGTCAACAATGTCCAGCCTGGGCCAATCGACACGGATCTGAACCCCGCGTCAGGCGAGTGGGCCGCAGGCCAGAAAGCGGTCGTTCCGCTTGACCGGTATGGGAGCGCCGACGAGGTCGCAGCGCTGGTAGCGTTTGTCGCCGGTCCGGAGTCGTCATACATCAACGGTGCGAACCTGACAGTCGATGGCGGCACCAACGCCTGACTGTGCAACTTTTTTCCACGACTGGGAGCGAACCAAGACGATGATTTCGAAGCTCTTCATTAACCGGCCGATTGTGGCGATGGTGATCGCCATTGTCACGGTCATCGGTGGACTTGTGGCAATGGCGGGGCTGCCAGTGGCCCAGTTTCCGGAGATCGTGCCGCCACAGATTATCGTCAACACGACGTACACGGGCGCCGATGCCGTGACGATCGAGCAGTCGGTAGCAACGCCACTCGAACAGCAGATGAGCGGTGTTGACAACATGCTCTATATGCAATCGACGAATGCGAACGACGGAACGATGACGCTCACCGTTACCTTCGACATCGACACGAATCCCAACATCGATCAGGTCAACGTACAAAACCGCGTGGCCCAGGCGCAGCCAAACCTTCCCGCCGACGTTAATAACTTTGGTCTGAACATGCGCAAGTCAACGGGAATACCTACGCTGGCAATTGCAATCTATTCGCCGCATCAAAGTCACGACTCACTTTTTCTGGCTAACTACGCAAACATAAATATCAACGATGCACTCTACCGGGTTCCGGGCGTGGGTGAGGTTCGCCTTTTCGGCGCCAGCGATTACGCGATGCGCATCTGGGTCAAACCTGATTTGCTCGCCAAACTTGGGTTGACCGTTCCCGATCTTGCGCGCGCGGTTCAGCAACAGAGTACGGTTAATCCCGCCGGCCAGGTTGGCGCTGAACCGGCGCCGAAGGGAAAGGAGATGACTTACACATTGCGCGCGCAGGGTCGGCTTCAGACTCCGGAAGAATTTGCTCAGGTAGTGGTACGTTCAAATCCGGACGGCTCCGTCGTGCGGCTCAAGGATGTAGCGCGGATTGAACTCGGCGCGCAGAACTACCAGCAGATCGCGCGTTTCGGCGGGCAGCCCGCAGGCATTATCGCCGTGTTTCAGGCGCCCGGGTCGAACGCGTTGGCAGTGGCTGACGGTGTGAAGCAAACGATGGCGGACCTGAAGCAGCGGTTTCCCGCCGATTTTGATTATGCGATCGGGCTCGACACGACTCGTTCGGTTACCGAGGGCATTAGTGAGATCGTCAAGACGTTACTGATTGCGATTGTGCTGGTCATCCTGGTGGTCTTTATCTTCCTGCAAAACTGGCGGGCGACGCTGATACCGATGATTGCGGTGCCGGTCTCGCTGATCGGTACGTTCGCTGTCTTTCCGCTACTCGGCTTCTCAATCAACACGCTGTCACTTTTCGCTCTGGTGCTGGCAATCGGATTAGTGGTCGACGACGCGATTGTCGTGGTAGAGGCGGTCGAGCACCACATCGAGGAAGGTATGAGTCCGCGCGACGCGACGCTTAGGGCGATGGAAGAAGTATCCGGGCCGGTCATCAGCATCGCGCTCATCCTGGCTTCAGTTTTTATTCCGGTGGCGTTGGTCAGCGGAATCCAGGGTCGCTTGAACAAACAGTTCGCCGTCACGATCGCTGTCTCGGTTGTCATCTCGGCGTTCAACGCGTTGACGTTGTCGCCGGCGTTGTCGGCATTGATGCTGCGGCCACGCAAAGAAGCCCGTGGCCTGCTCGCTCGGCCTTTTGGTGTTTTCAATCGCTGGTTTGCGAAAGCAACACACGGCTACGTCAGTTTAAGCCGTGGACTGATTCGCAAGGTAGTCATCGCCGTAGTGATTCTGGCCGGCTTTGCGCTGGTCGACGCTTTCGTCGGGAACAGGTTGCCGACGAGTTTTCTTCCCGAGGAGGACTATGGCTTTCTTTTTCTTAACATTCAACTTCCGCCCGCCGCGTCGCTCGAACGAACGGACCAGGTCTCGCACAAAGTCGAGACGATCCTTAAGCAAACGGAAGGCGTGCAGTTTGTCACCAGCATTAATGGATTCAGTTTATTGAATCGGGTTTCGGCGAGCTACAACGGTTTTTGCTTTATCTCGCTGCAGCCCTGGAGCGAGCGCAAGCAAACAGCCGCGGAAATTCTCAAGACCGTCAACGGCAGATTGGCCGGCGAGGTGCCCGAGGCGATGGCGTTTGCCTTTAGTCCCCCGGCGATTCCGGGCCTGGGAAACTCTGGAGGCTTTTCATTCTGGCTCCAGGATCGAAGCGGCGGACCGGTCGAGCTTCTCGATCAGAATCTGCAAAAGTTTCTGGCGGCGGCCCGCCAACGCCCGGAACTTGCCGGGGTCGGCTCACAGTTTTCCGCGAGCTCGCCGCAGATTTACGCCGACGTAGATCGGGACAAGGTGCTTAAGCAGGGAGTTGCTGTGGGCGATGTGTATCAGACGATGCAAGCCTACCTCGGCGGTCTCTTCTTGAATCAGTTCAACCGCTTCGGCAGACAATGGCGCGTCTTCCTCCAGGCGGAGGGCGAGGAGCGCCTCAGCGACCGGGACATCGAACAATATTACGTCCGCAACAACGATGGAAACATGGTTCCGCTTTCGTCACTGGTAAGTACCCGCAGGATATCTGGCCCCGAGTATACCAATCGCTTCAATGTCTATCGCGCGGCCCAGCTGATTGGATCTGCCGCGCCCGGGTACAGCTCAGGGCAGGCGATGGCTGCTCTCGAAGAAGTGGCAAGGCAGACGCTTCCGCCTGAGATGAGTTACGACTGGGCAGATCTCTCTTATCAGGAGAGGAAGGCCTCAGGCACGACGACACGTGTGTTCGCGCTTTCGCTGGTATTTGTGTTCCTAATCCTGGCCGCCCTGTACGAGAGTTGGTCGCTGCCATTCTCGGTGCTCCTTACGATACCGGTCGCGATCTTTGGCGCATTTCTCGGCCTTTGGCTGCGCGGTTATGACCTTGATGTCTACGCTCAGATTGGTCTAATCGTGCTGATCGGTCTCGCGGCGAAGAACGCGATTCTGATTGTCGAGTTTGCCAAGGCAGAATTGGAAAAGGGTCGCGACTTGATTGACGCAGCCCTCGAGGGAGCACGCTTGCGCTTGCGGCCCATTCTGATGACTTCATTCGCTTTCATCTTCGGATCCGCGCCCTTGTGGATCGCCTCAGGCGCGGGGGCGGCCTCACGGCGCATCCTGGGTACGGTTGTGATCGTGGGAATGTTGGCCGCCACCTCCATCGCGATTTTCATTATCCCGGCGACTTTCTATCTGGTGGAAAAGTTTACGATGAGATTCAGCAGGAAGCATACGCCCGAAATTATTTCGCCGGCGCCGGAGCCCGCGCCAGCGGCAGGGGATTGAGATGAATCGGTTAGGTGAAATTGTTCAATGAGCCTGCGGAGCAGGTGAAAGTATAAAACCCACGGGTGGGGCGAAGCGGAACCGCGTGGATCGTAACGGACAAAGGTAGAAACGTTAGATGACGAAGATCGGAGACAGAACAGGTAGATTAACGACGGCCGTGATCGTATTTACTTTGGTCGCAGGAACGGCGCCTGCTCAAAAGAAATACGAGCGTCCGCCTATCAAAACGCCGAACACATTTCGTGGCGTCGATGCGATCGCGCCAGCTGATCAGACTTCTATCGGCGACCTCAAGTGGTTTGAAGTTTTTAAAGACGAAGAACTACAAAAACTGGTTAGGACAGCAACGATCCAGAATTACGATCTGCGTGCGGCGGTCGGGCGAATCAATGCAGCACGCGCCAACCTCGGTCTCGCGCGGTCGGATCAGTTTCCGCAGTTTGAGGCTGGTGCTGACCTTACCACTACGCGGTCGTCCAGAAACGGTCAGCAGGGCGCTTCCGGTCAGGGTGGCCGTACACGCAGTGTTGGCAGTGTCCTATTGAATCTTCTTAACTTTGAGCTTGACGTTTGGGGACGATTGCGCCAACAGACTAAAGCCGCACGGGCGGAGTTGCGAGCCTCTGAAGAAGATCGTAAGGCGGTGATGACTACCGTTGTCAGCGATGTTGCGGCCGGATACTTCAGTCTGCTTGAACTCGACAGCGAACTCGATATCGACAGACGCACGCTCGCTACTCGAGAAGACTCGCTAAAGCTCATCAAGCTACGCCAGCAAGGTGGCGTGGCGACAATGCTGGACGTTCGCCAGGCAGAAGAGCTGGTCTATCAGGCGTCTCAGACGATTCCCGATACGGAACGAGCAATCGAGCAGACTGAAAACCAGATCAGTTTGCTTTTGGGCAATAACCCCGGAGCGATTACCCGTGGTCAGTCCCTGACGCAACAACAGGGACTGCCAGCCGTGCCCGCCGGCTTACCTTCTTATCTGCTTGAGCGGCGGCCGGACATTCGCGCCGCGGAGGAGAACCTTGAAGCTCAGCACGCGCTCGTTTATGCAGCTAAGGCCGCATATTTCCCGCGCATCAGTTTGACGGGGTTCCTCGGCTTTCAAAGCAATCAGCTCTCGAGCCTGTTCACTGGCCCAAGCGGAGCCTGGAGCTTCGTGCCCCAGATCACACAGCCGATATTTACCGCGGGCCGGCTCAAATCAAACGTGAAGTTTGCAGGAGCACAACAGGAATTGGCGTTGGTGCAATACGAGCAAACGATTCAGACTGCTTTCCGCGAAGTCTCGGACGCACTGGTCCAATATCGCAAGGTGAAAGAGATTCGCACGCAGCAGGAGCTGTTGGTGACCACGTTGCGCGACCGATCTCGGCTGGCTTACTTGAGATATCAGGGCGGGGTTGACACGCTGCTCAATGCTCTCGATGCAGATCGCGATCTATTCAATGCGGAGTTAAGTCTGGCTCAAACCCAACGCAACGAGTTATTGTCGCTGGTCCAACTCTATAAAGCGCTGGGCGGAGGTTGGCAAGAATGAAGTGTTATGAGCGAATGCCGGTTGACACCAGGTAAAAAGAAGTAGGCAGCGCGCAAGTGTCTTGTGTTGAAATCCCGTAGGGATGAAATGTTTATAGAAACAGGATTCATACAAATGTCGAAGCTCCGGAGGAGCGAAATGTGTGGCGGAAAAGGCACATTGCGCTCCTCTGGAGCTAAAGGATATTTCCCGGCAGTGTGAGCTATAAACATTTGGCCGCTCTGCGGCCAGGACACGATCTGTAGGGTGGACCTTTAGAGAGTCATACAGACTATCTTGCCTGGATGAGTGATGGCAAAGAGTTGCACACATGCCGATCAACTTAGACCAGCCGCGCCGCGCAGCGATGGCTGCGAAGAGTGTCTGCGGACTGGAGACGATTGGGTGCATCTGCGACTTTGCCTCACCTGCGGGCATGTTGGTTGCTGTGATGATTCAAAGAACAAACATGCTACGGCGCACTTTCATTTAACCGGGCATGCGGTCATCGAATCTCTCGAGCCAGACGAGAATTGGCGTTGGTGTTACGTCGACGAGATAATTTTTGCTCCTGAAGTCGCTCAAGCCGACACGCCAGCAGATGAAAGCGAGAACGTGATGCGTGATAACACTCAGGCACCAAACGGTGCAAGCAATGAAAGGACGCCGTCAGCGCGTCAGCCGCTACCCTTGGTCGGCGATGCGTCTGCGAACGGTCGCAGCAGTGGCATGTTCAAGTCAATCTGCCAAAGAGTGCGCCGCTGCAATAAGAAAAACCTGGAGCCGACGATTGAGTTAGCCGTCGAGATTGCCCGCGAAGGCCGCGAAGGTCGCCGCATCGGCACCCTTTTCACTTTTGGCGACGCTGATGCGGTGCTCGCGCGCTCCCGGCCGCTGATTCTCGACCCGCTCGCGGGGCACCCCGAGCTGTCGCGCGAGATCAGAGACCCGAATCTTCGTGGCACGATTAAGGAGCTCGCACAGCTGGACGGCGCATTTGTAGTCTCTGATCAAGGAATTGTTCTATCAGCTTGCCGCTATCTCGATGCCATGGCCTCCGACGTGGTGTTACCATTCGGCATGGCAAGCCGGCATCTCGCCGGAGCTTCAATCTCTCAAGTTACAGACGCTGTGGCTATCGTGGTTTCCGAAAGCTCGATGGTGAGGGTATTCGATGACGGCAAACTGGTGGCAGAGATCATTCCTGAACTCTGGTTGATGGATCATTACAACATCCAGCTGTCCCAACCCTACCAGGAAGAGCGCGTGGGTGACCTGGCTGTGATTACGGCCAGAGGTTAATAGGCAATCCGGTTTCTTACAGTACAGAGCAGAACAACCATCAAGAAGGAACGTTCGCTTAATTCCATGAACAATCGCTGGCATGGCCTGCAGGCGAGCTATCGTCTCAATTCACTCGAGCGGCAGCTTCGGTTCGGGTAAGTAATTCTCTGCCTTTTCAGACTCTTCCGTCAGTTCAACCACCTTCTCGATGAAGAGGTGTAGCCCTTCAAGGCTTACGTTCTGCTCACGCTTCATGCGGCAAAGCACAGCCGCGCTGTCACTGTCGAGGTAGTTGAGCCCGTCGAGTTCGAGAGTCACGGGCCGCCTGGTCTGATTACGTACATCTCGGCAAATCTTCTCCAGCAACTCTGCGTCTCTTAGATCGAGCGTACCTTCCACCTTGAACACCGTCGCCACGGTTCCGGTATCTCTCGCTCTGCTCTCAGGATGAGAACGATCAGGCTGACCGTTCTCTCCTACACCTTTGAACGTCGAGGCTTCACTCCTTTGCCTCTCAATTTGCGTAATGCGCGTCGCCATTGTTACCTCGTAAGGTTCCCCTCCACATGTTACGAGTTGGGATTGCAAGTGCCCTGCCACGTCTGAGCGCCGGACCCGAAGATGATTTAGTATGGTGTTTTACAGCGGGTAATCTGTGTGAGAGGCCCTCAGCTTGTCAATTACCGACCCAACGGTAGTGCTTGCTGTGACCATAGTTCGCCACATGACCGTACCTCGTCATGTTATCAGTCAGAGAAACACCATACCGCGCTCAGATTGACCTTGGTTTGATCTTCCAATGGAATCTCAAGCTTCGCTTCCTGTTCGTAGCGGTAGGCATTGCGTTGACTCCGTTGAGCCAAACCGGACAAGAATCAAACATTGTTTGTAAGTATTGAAAGGAATAGTGCCGAGGGAGGGAATCAAACGCCGTCAAAGTAATGCGGCATGAGACAACTTGCATCAGGAGCGGAAGCGATCACAGTCGATACCGTACTTCTTTACTTTGTATCCCAGGATACGTTCGGTCGTGTCCAGCAGTTGCGCCGCCCGCTTGCGATTTCCGCGGGTCGTCTTAAGCGCATCCTGAATGAGGTCGCTCTCGTAGGCTCCCACTGCGCCATCGAGCGAAAGCCGCGTGACGGTGCCTGACTTTTCGGCAGTCTGCAGGGTTGGCGGAAGGTGATGTCCGTGAATTACCCCAGTCTCGCAAACCAGGACCGCGCGCTCAATGATATTCTCCAACTCACGAACATTGCCCGGCCAGTGATAACTGGCCAGCATATCTATCGCCGTGGTTGAAATCCGCTTGATCCGTTTGCCGTGTTCACGTGCGAACTTCTCTAAAAAATGATCGGCGAGCAGGAGCACATCAGACTTGCGCTCGCGCAAGGGCGGCATGAAGATCGTAAAAACATTCAGCCGGTAGTAAAGGTCCTCCCGGAAGTGTCTTTCCGTGATTGCTTTCCCGAGATCCTTGTTCGTGGCGGCGACCAGGCGCACGTTAATCTTGATTGTGTCGGTGCCTCCCAGCCGCTCGAATTCCCGCTCTTGCAGCACGCGGAGCAGCTTAATCTGGGTGGATATATTCAGGTCGCCGATCTCGTCGAGAAATAACGTCCCGCCCTCTGCCAGCTCGAAGCGCCCCTTCTTGCGATTCTGCGCGCCGGTGAATGCTCCCTTTTCGTAGCCAAACAATTCAGATTCGATTAACGTCTCCGGCAGCGCCGCACAACTGACTTTGATAAAAGGCTTGTTCGCACGCAGCGAGTTGTAATGAATGGCGTGAGCGATTAGCTCTTTTCCGGTCCCCGATTCGCCCCGCAAGAGGACCGTCGTGTTCGTTCTCGCTACCTGGGTTACCTGCTCGTAAACCTGTCGCAACGGATTGGAATTGCCGATCAAATGGCTGAAATCATAACGCTCGCGAAGTTCCTGCTTGAGGTGGATGTTTTCGTCCAGCAGGCGCTGTTTGTCTGATTCGATCAGGTGATCAACCTTGATTGCCTGGGCGATCATCGTGGCAATAATCGAGAGGAACTTTGTTGCTCGGTCGTAGTCGCGATCGGCCTGATACTTAAGATCGACGCCGAGTGTTCCAACCGGCTTGCGGTTAACGAGGATTGGGACGCAGATAAAAGTCAATTCCCGCCGGCTGAGTGCCGTCTTCCTAACTCCCAGCCGATCGAGAAACATCGGTTCGCGGCTGACCTGGGGCACGACGACCGGCTTGCCGGTCTCGACGACTCGGCCCGTTATCCCTTCACCGACTCTGTATTTAATTCGGCGAACTCCACTCTCGTCCAAACCATGAGAAGCAGTTATGCGCATCTCGAGCGTGTCCGGATCGAGTAGCATTACCACTCCCCGCATCATGCCGTGATGACGATCCAGCGTTTCGAGGACCCGCGAAATCGCGCCCTTTAGTCCATAAGTTCCCGCCAGCGTCTGACCCGTTTCAAGAAAGGTCGCTAGTTCTCGCGCTTCCGCTTGTTCTGGTTTCATTTTCCTAAAAGTAACAGGCGGCAGATAGCCAGGTGCGCCTTGCTCCAGGGTTGTCTGACCAGGATTGGAGATTGTGATGTCTTCCTTCACTTTAAAGCAAAGGCTGCAGGTTCCAGCGATAATTCATTAAAACTTTAAGCGCTGATCGTAGAGGTCGAGGTTGTCAAAGTCAAAATAAGATTTTTTATGACGGAATTAATTGTACTAATAATGTCGCGCTTAGGCAGCCAGGTCTTGCACAAACATCTCCTCCGCGAGAGTTTTTCTGCGAAGCCGTGCACTCAGAGAACCGCGAGTCTTACTTCTCGTTAATGTGATTCTTAGCGTGTTTGTGCAGGATTGTGAGAAAGGCTGCGGCGGCATGCGAGAAAATTATCCCGCGAGGATGTGTGACCCAAAGCGTGCGAACAGATGTCAGATCCTCGACCGGAACACTGACCAGAGAGCCGCGCTCCAGCTCTTCAGCGACGCACATGCGGGGAACGAAGGCGAGGCCCACCTTTAGTTGGACGAAACGTTTGATGGTTTCAATTGTTGCCAACTCGAGGGTGATATTGAGCGGCGTATGGTGTTGAGCGAAAGTCTCCATGACTTTGTGGCGCGAGCCGGTCTTGACGTTATGAGCCAGGAACGGTTCGTTACCAAGGTCTTCAACGGCAACGGATTGACGTTTCGCCAAGTGGTGTTCGGGGTGCATGATTAGCACGAGTTCATCTCGCAAAACTGGAAAAGACTCCAGATCGCTGTCTACCGGCTCAAAAGCCAGGAGCGCGAAATCCACGTTGCGGTCAAGCACTTCCCGAGGCAAGCGCTCCGACGCGTGACGGAAGATTTCCACCATGATGTTTGGATAAAGGGCCCGATAGTCAAGAATGAGGTGAGGCAGAAGATACAACGAGGTACTTTCGTTGGCGCCGATGCGGACCCGCCCCCGCTTAAGCGTCCTTAGCTCCGAGACGACATCGATGGTCTGATCGCGCAATGAGAGAATGCGCTTGGCATAATCGTAAACGAGTTTACCGACCTCGGTGAGCGCCTGAGTCTTCTGCGAGCGCTCAAAGAGGGGTGCGCCGATCTCCTCTTCAAGACGGCGGATGGCGATGCTCACGGCAGGTTGGGTGCGGTAGACGCGCTCGGCGGCTTTCGAGAAGCTTCCTTCTTCCACGACAGTCACGAAAAACTCCAGTTGCGAAAACTCCATAGGTCCGTAGCCGCCTTCGTTCCGCGGATACTAACACAGTAGATTTGCTTTGCGGATAAGATCAGGAATTAAAAGCCAGGTGGAGGCGAGGATTGAATCCGGTAGATTCAAATCTGAGGGGTAACACCGAAAATCAAAAAACGAACTCACTTTAAGCGAAAAGCATTTTGCTTGCTACCCGATGCGGTTCTCATTCACACCGCGGCTTTAGCCCGGTGTTACGGGCGCGCCAACGAAATCCGGAACCGTTTTAACGGTTTCCATCTCCAGGCGATTAGCCTGCCAATCAGCGCGCCCGGATGGACCGCAGCCCCTGATGTCAATACGTTTTTGTTCTGAACTCACATCGGCACTACAAAAGTGTCACTGCCTGCCCTTCGCATTGAGTCGAGATAGCGTGAGATTTATGAGGGCCAAAAAAAAACAAATTATGCAAAGGGTCGTTAAGCATGTAGATTGAATTCGTCGAATTTCACGCTGAACGCAAGGATCGCTCGCCGCAGCTGGAAACGGCATCTGGGCATTGTGATGGCAGGTCAGGAACCAAATTCATCGCTGTCTTATTGGGCAGGTTTTTCGTCAGGGTCGGGTTTCAGCGGCTCTATTGGTTTCGTTGTCAGTGTAGTGGGGAAACCGAAGAACAGCTCCTGATGGCCCACGACCTACGCTAAGTTTAAAGGCCATCAACGAGTTCAGTTGGTGGCTTTATTCATATGTTCGGAACCCGAGATCGACGAATGACAGAGCCGGTCTTCCCTATGAAGCAAGGACTCTACGACCCGCAATTCGAACATGATTCGTGCGGGGTCGGATTCGTCGTCGACATCAAAGGGCGTCGCTCTCGCCGGATCGTCGAGCAAGCCATTCAGGTGCTCTTGAATTTGGAGCATCGCGGCGCTTGCGGGTCCGAAATCAACACCGGCGACGGGGCAGGAATTCTCTTGCAAATCCCCCATGCCTTCTTCGCACGCGAGTGCGAGAGGCGGAAGTTCAAACTGCCACGCGCAGGCGCCTATGGAGTGGGAATGGTGTTCTTTCCGAAAGACCCTGGCAGCCGGCGCGAATGCGAGCGCCTGTTCGAGACAATCGCCAGGGAAGAGGGACAGCGCGTGCTCGGTTGGCGCACCGTGCCAATTGACGATTCGGGGATAGGGCCTACAGCAAGGGCCTCGCGGCCGGTAATCCGACAGGTTTTCATTGCCCGCGATGAAAGCATCTCGGATGATCTCGACTTTGAGCGCAAGCTCTACGTCATTCGAAAGCGGGTCACCAAAGGCGCCAGGCGAGGGATTCACGAGCGAGGCATGTTCTACGTTTCCAGCCTCTCATCCCGAACAATTGTTTACAAGGGGATGTTGACCGCCGGCCAACTGATGGCCTTTTACCCGGAGCTGGGTGATCCGTCCGTTGAATCGGCGCTCGCTTTGGTCCATTCGCGGTTCAGTACTAATACGTTTCCCAGTTGGGCGCGGGCACATCCCTATCGGTACATCGCCCATAACGGCGAGATCAACACGCTGCGCGGAAACATCAATTGGATGTTCGCGCGCGAAAGTAAGTTCAAATCGAAAGTTTTCGGTTCGGACCTGCACAAGATTCTGCCGGTGATAGATCCGGATGGCAGCGACTCAGCGATGCTCGACAACGTGTTGGAGATGCTGAGGCTCGCCGGCCGTTCGTTGCCACACGCGATGATGATGATGGTGCCTGAGCCATTTAGCCGTCACGAGTCGATGAGCGAAGAGAAGAAGGCGTTCTACGAATACCACTCCTGTTTGATGGAACCGTGGGATGGTCCCGCTCTAATAGCCTTTACTGATGGTACCCAGATCGCTGCGGTGCTGGACCGCAACGGGCTGCGGCCATCACGCTACTACGTTACGAAGGACGACCTCGTGGTTATGGCTTCTGAGGTCGGGGTGCTCGATATTCCGCCCGATCACGTCTTACTGAAGGGACGACTGCAACCAGGGCGAATGCTTCTGGTCGACACGGAAGCAGGACGGATCATTGACGATGAGGAGCTGAAGAACCGACTCGCGACGGAATATCCCTATGGGCAATGGCTCAAGGAAAACCTTATCGCCCTCGACTGCATTCCCTCGCCGGTGGTTGAGACCGAGCCGGACACTGCAACCGTGCTCACCCGGCAGCAGGCATTCGGTTACAGCAACGAAGATCTCAGCTTGTTGCTCTCACCGATGGCGCTTGATAAGAACGAAGCGGTTGGTTCGATGGGCACGGACACGCCGCTGGCAGTGCTCTCTGAACGGCCGCAACTCCTCTACAATTATTTCAAGCAGCTTTTCGCGCAGGTGACTAATCCACCCGTCGACGCGATTCGCGAAGCGTTGGTGATGTCCACCGACACCACCGTCGGTCCGGAAGCGAATATGCTCGAGCCGGCCGCTGAGTGTGCCCGCCAGATCAAGCTGACTTCGCCGATTCTTACCAATAAGGAACTCGAGAAGCTAAAGCACCTTGGCGATGCGGGTTTTTCGGGATTCAGGTCCATCACCCTCCCAATGTTGTTCCCGGCGGACGACGGCAGGCGCGGGCTTGAGGACGCACTGGATAGTCTTTGCCGCCGATCGGGCAAAGCCATCTCGGAAGGCTACGGCATCATTCTTCTCTCCGATCGTGGCGTCACGCGCGACCACGCTCCCATTCCCGCTTTGCTGGCCGTTTCAGCAATTCATCATCACCTGATTCGTGAAGGCACGCGCACTCAAGTCGGTTTTGTTATCGAGAGTGGCGAGCCCCGCGAGGTACATCATTTCGCATTGCTGCTCGGATACGGCGCCGCGGCAATTAATCCCTATCTGGCGTTCGAGACCCTGGGCGACATGATCCGTCGAGGCCTGCTGAACGGGGCAGACGCCGATCGCGCCGTGACGAACTACATCGAGGCCATCAACAAAGGGGTGGTCAAAGTCATTTCCAAAATGGGCATCTCGACGTTTCAGAGCTATTGCGGCGCGCAGGTCTTCGAGGCGCTCGGTCTCGATCAGGATTTCGTCGATCGCTACTTCACCTGGACGCCATCACGCATCGGCGGCATCGGGCTGGATGTAATCGCCGAAGAAGCGAGGATGAGGCACAGGCGAGCCTTCCCCGATCGCTCTCCCAATGGACGAACCCTCGACAGCGGTGGGCAATATAACTACCGGCGCGAGGGTGAATACCATCTGTTCAATCCCGAGACGATCCACAAGCTCCAGCATGCTTGTCGGGTGAACAGTTACGAGGTCTTCAAACAGTACAGCAAGCTGGTTGACGATCAGGCGCAGCGGCTTTGCACTCTGCGTGGCTTGATGGAACTCAGATCTGAACGCAAACCAATTTCGATTGATGCAGTTGAGCCGGTTGCACAGATCGTTAAGCGCTTCAAGACAGGCGCAATGTCCTACGGCTCAATCAGCAAAGAGGCACACGAGGCGCTGGCCATTGCGATGAATCGGATTGGCGGTAAGAGCAACACCGGCGAGGGCGGGGAAGATCCTGCGCGCTATTTCGTTGATCCGAACGGCGATTCGCGAAACAGCGCGATTAAGCAAGTAGCGTCGGGTCGCTTTGGGGTAACCAGCAACTATCTGGTCAATGCCCAGGAATTGCAGATCAAAATTGCGCAGGGCGCAAAGCCTGGTGAAGGTGGGCAACTACCTGGGTACAAGATTTACCCGCATATTGCCAAAGTGCGGCACTCGACTCCGGGAGTCGGCCTCATTTCGCCGGCGCCGCATCATGACATCTACTCGATTGAGGATCTTGCCGAGCTGATCTACGACTTAAAGTGCGCGAACCCACGCGCTCGCATCAGCGTCAAGCTGGTAGCCGAAGTCGGCATCGGCACAGTCGCCGCGGGTGTTGCCAAGGCGCACGCCGATGTGGTGCTGATCAGCGGACACGACGGCGGCACGGGCGCATCACCGCTAACCAGCATCAAGCATGCGGGTGTGCCGTGGGAACTCGGTCTGGCTGAAACCCACCAGACCCTCTTGCTCAACAACCTGCGCGGCCGCATTACGATTGAGACCGATGGCCAGCTAAAGACCGGGCGCGACGTAGTAATCGCTGCTTTATTGGGTGCAGAGGAGTTTGGTTTTGCGACGGCGCCGCTCGTGAGCCTGGGGTGCATCATGATGCGCGTCTGTCACTTGAACACGTGTCCGGTGGGTGTTGCGACGCAAGACCCCGCCTTGCGCGCCAGGTTCGGCGGCGATCCGTCACACGTGGTGAACTTCATGCATTTCATTGCGCAAGAAGTCCGCGAGTTGATGGCAGAGCTGGGCTTTCAAAAGCTCGAGGAAATAGTAGGCCGCACCGAGTGCATTCAAAGACGCGGGCCCGTTGAACATTGGAAGGCACACGGGCTCGACTTTTCACAAATTCTATATCGACCCGACGTACCGGAGAAGGTTGACCGGCGTTGTGGGACGGTGCAGGACCACGGGCTGGAGAAGTCTTTGGATCAAACCCAGCTGCTTGATCTGTGCAAGCCCGCGCTTGAAAGAAAGGTTCCGGTTTTGGCCACGCTTCCGATCCGCAATGTCAATCGCGCGGTGGGAACGATTCTGGGAAGCGAAGTAACGCGACGTTACGGCGTAGACGGACTTCCGGAGGACACAATTCGCCTGCACTTCAACGGCTCAGCCGGGCAAAGCTTCGGCGCGTTCCTGCCACGTGGTATCCGGCTCAGTCTGGAAGGCGACGCTAATGATTATCTCGGTAAGGGATTGTCAGGCGGGCGGATTGTCGTCTACCCGCCGCGAGCCGCGACGTTTATCGCGGAGGAGAATGTGATTATCGGCAACGTTGCGCTGTACGGCGCGACGAGTGGTGAGGCGTACATCTGCGGGGTCGCCGGAGAACGTTTCTGCGTACGCAATAGCGGTGTCCAGGCCGTAGTCGAAGCCGTCGGCGATCACGGTTGCGAGTACATGACCGGAGGGCGTGTCGTTGTTCTGGGAACAACGGGGCGTAACTTTGCGGCAGGAATGTCGGGCGGTGTCGCTTACGTGTTTGATGAACAGGGCGATTTCTGGCGTCGCTGCAACCAGGAGATGGTTCAACTCACGGAGTTGGCGGATGAAGAAGAGATCGAGGCAGTCAAAGACATGATCTTTCGCCACGCCGAATATACGGGCAGCGGCCGCGCGACCGAGGTGCTGCTCTCGTGGAATGAATGGCTGCCGAGATTCGTCCGTGTCATCCCCAACGACTATCGCCGTGTGCTCGAAGCGCAGAAGCAGATGAAGAGCGACGGCATGACTTACGAAGAGGCAGAGATGGCAGCCTTCGAATTGAATTCGCATGACCTGGCGCGCGTGGGCGGAAAATAGGGCATTGCCGATTGGCGATTTCCAATTGCCGATTTGAAATCGCAACTCATCGGCCTGTGGCGCTCTTTTGAATCGGACGTTCACCACTTGGCACGGGTATAAATCGGCAATCAATCGGCAATTGGCAATGGGTAAGACTACCGGCTTCATGGAATACACGCGCACGCTTCCGGCCCCACGGCAGCCGGCAGCGCGTGTGTTTGATTGGCAAGAGTTTCATCAGCACTTGCCGGAGTCGCATTTGCGCGAGCAGGGCGCCCGCTGCATGGACTGCGGTGTACCGTTCTGTCATACCGGCCAGATCATTAACGGTGCTGCTTCCGGCTGTCCGATCAATAACCTGATTCCAGAGTGGAATGACCTTGTCTATCGTGGCCACTGGCGTGAAGCGCTCGATCGCCTGCACCAAACCAATAATTTTCCAGAGTTTACCGGTCGCGTGTGCCCGGCGCCTTGCGAGGGATCGTGCGTGCTCGGCATCAATGATGCTCCGGTAACAATCAAGAGCATTGAGCAGGCAATTATCGACAAAGGATTTGAAGCCGGCTGGGTTGTGCCAAATCCACCCGCCGCGCGCACCGGCAGGAACGTAGCAGTGGTGGGTTCGGGCCCGGCGGGTCTCGCTTGCGCCAGCCAGCTCAATCGGGCTGGCCACCTGGTGACAGTCCTCGAACGCGCCGATCGCGCGGGTGGATTATTGATGTACGGCATTCCGAATATGAAATTGGAGAAGACGATCGTTCAACGACGATTGGATCTGATGGCCAGTGAAGGAATCAGATTCGTGACCGGATTGAACGTTGGTCAGGACTATGACGTCGAGCGCCTCACCAGGGACTTTGACGCGATTGTTCTTTGCGTCGGTGCAACGCGGCCACGCGATCTTCCGCTGGAAGGAAGGAATCTTCGGGGAATCCATTTCGCGATGGAGTTTCTGGAGACCAACACAAAGAGTTTTCTGGACAGCAGCCACGAAGACGGACGTTATCTTTCCGCGAAGGGCAAGGACGTAATCGTGATCGGAGGCGGCGACACCGGTACTGACTGTGTGGGAACGGCGTTGCGGCACGGCTGCCGGAGTCTGGCCCAGTTTGAAATTTTGCCGCCGTACCCGGAACAACGCGCGCCAGACAATCCCTGGCCGCAGTGGCCCAAAGTCTATCGACTCGATTATGGTCAGGAAGAAGCAGCAGCTGTGTTCGGCGGTGACCCTCGGGCCTACTCAATCATGACCAAACGCTTCCTCGGTGACGAGAACGGACATTTGCGCGCGGTGCAAACGGTCGCGGTCGAATTGAACACGGGAAGCAAAGGACAGCCAGGACCTCGTGAAGTACCGGGAACCGAAAGGGAGTGGCCGGCGCAGTTAGTCCTGCTTGCTCTCGGCTTTCTGGGACCGGAAACGGAAGGGTTGTTGTCTCAATTGGGAGTACTGATCAACGAGCGCGGAAATGTTGGGGTTGATCAGGACCAGATGACCAGCTTGCCAAAAGTCTTCGCCGCAGGCGACATGACTCGTGGGCAATCTCTGGTTGTCTGGGCCATTGCGGATGGACGACGTGCCGCGAAGGGCGTTGACAAGTTTTTGATGGGAGAGACGGTGCTCCCCTAACAGAGTTTTGGAGTGCCCAGAGTTCGGAGTACCGACTTTAGTCGGCGTTTTTCATGAGCTGGCCGACTAAAGTCGGTACTCCAAACCTGATGATTGACTAATAGAAATGATAGCTGAACAACAAATCTCGATTTCGTCAGACCGCACGGCGCCAGCGATTTTGGATCAAAAATTTCCGCGTGGCGCGGAGATCTTGATCGAAGCTCTCGTGCATGAGGGGGTCGACTCGATCTTTGGGTATCCCGGCGGCGCGGTGCTTCACATTTACGATGAGTTATGGCGCGCGCGCGACCGCATCACGCACTACCTTGTGCGTCACGAGCAGGGGGCGGTGCACATGGCGGAAGGTTATGCGCGAGCTTCAGGACGGGTAGGCGTCGTCCTGGTCACTTCGGGCCCGGGCGCCACCAACGCCGTGACCGGGATCGCCAACGCTTACATGGATTCGACCCCGATCGTGGTAATCACGGGGCAAGTTCCTCTGCCGCTTATCGGCACGGATGCGTTCCAGGAGGTTGATACCGTTGGAATTACCCGGCCTTGCGTCAAACACAACTATCTGGTGCGCGATGTGCGCGACCTGGCGGCGGTAGTTCATGAGGCCTTTCATTTGGCGCGGACGGGAAGGCCCGGGCCGGTAGTGATCGACATCCCGAAGGATGTGTCTGCCGCTCCGGCAGATTACTCACGACTGGAAAAGATCCGCTTCCCATGCGTTGAGAAGAGATCTCGACCCGAGCCTTTGAGTGTGAATCGCGCGGCTTCAGCCATCCTCAAAGCAAGGCGTCCCGTGCTTTACGTTGGCGGCGGGATAGTCAATTCCGGCGCGTCAGCCCGATTGCTCGCGTTTGCCGAACGCCTGCAACTTCCGGTCACGCCGACTCTGATGGGCCTGGGCGGCTTTCCGTCCGGGCACTCACTGTCGTTGGGCATGCTCGGGATGCATGGAACATTCGTGGCTAACATGGCCGTCGCCGAGAGCGATCTCCTGATCGCGGTCGGCGTGCGTTTCGATGATCGAGTGACGGGAAAACTGGCTACCTTTGCTCCACACGCGAAGGTGATTCACATCGATATCGATCCTGCCAATGTGGGTAAGAATCGTGCGCCTGATCTTTCACTGATTGCTGATGCGGGCGAGGCGCTCGCGGCTCTGTATGCCGAAGTCGAATCGCTTGGGGAGGGCGCGATCGATCAAAGCAAGCGGCAGCGGACGCGATGGTGGGAACAATTGCGTTCATGGCAACGCGAGCAACCGCTGCACTTCTCAGGAGGCGGGGATCACATTAAGCCGCAGCAGGTGATTCGTGAATTGCACGGGTTGACGAAGGGGCACGCGATCATCGCAACCGACGTGGGGCAACACCAGATGTGGACGGCGCAGTTCTATCCCTTCAAACGGGAACGTCAGTGGATTACCAGCGGCGGCCTGGGCGCGATGGGCTTTGGTGTGCCCGCCGCAATCGGCGCGCAACTGGCCTTTCGTGATCAACTCGTCGTCGCGGTCGTCGGCGATGGTGGGTTTCAAATGACTAACCAGGAACTGGCCACGGCGGTGCAATACGATCTCCCGGTAAAGATCCTGGTCATGAACAACGGGTACCTGGGAATGGTGCGGCAGTGGCAGGAGATGTTCTACGACCGCGCCTATTCGGAAGTGGATATATCGGTGGCGCCTGATTTCGTCAAGCTGGCGGAGGCGTATGGCGCTTTCGGCGTGCGCGCAACTTGTCCCGGCGATTTGGCGGGTGTTCTTGAAGCGGGCCTGGCGCATAAGGGGGTAGCGGTAATCGATGTCCTGGTTTCCAAGGAGGAGAATGTTTTCCCGATCGTTCCCGCCGGAGCAAACTCGCGTGACATGATTTTCCAGAGTGAAGGAGTTTAGGCATTGCCGATTTTCGATTGCCAATTGCCGATTTGATTCTGCTGACTTCAGTTGAATCGCAAGGCAGGAAGAGACCTGGCAAGAAGGTAATCGACAATCGGAGACTCGACAATCGCAAATCGGCAATCGGCAATTGGCAATAGATATGAATCACACGCTTTCCATCGTGGTCGCAGATCAGCCCGGAGAGCTTTCGCGGATCGTCGGGTTGTTCAGTGCGCGTGGATTCAACATTGAAACGATTGCGGTGGGCGCGACGCTCGATCCGCAATGGGCGCGCGTCACTATCGTCACGAGCGGAGACGATCGCACCATCGAACAGATCGTCAAGCAGTGCGAACGGTTGGCGCGCGTGCGCGAGGTGCAGGATGTAACAACCAGTCCCCACATCGAGCGTGACATGGCATTGATTACCGTTAACGCAAAACCGGGAGCGCAGCGGCAGGAAGTCCTGAGTCTAATCGGCGTGTTCCGCGCTAAGGTCGTCGACATTTCTCACTCACAGATGATTGTCGAGGCTTCAGGGAACAAGGAAAAAGTGGAAGCCTTTATCGAACTGCTGCGGCCGATCGGCATTCATGAAATCACCCGCACGGGCCGGATCGCGATTGGTCGCTTATCAAATGGCGAAGAGGCATCAAACGAATGACAGGAGAGGTTGATTCGATTGCTGTTTAGAGCCTGTGAAGCGAGGCGACAGGTGTCAGAACCCGGAGCGGTAGCGACGGGCTCCAGCATTCAATTCAATCGGTCGAGTAAAACCGTCGTCTGATTTCGGCTGATGATTGACATGCGCTTGTTTCGTCATCCCGGGGTTCCGCTCCGCTTCACTCCGGGCCGGGGTCCCCAGCCGAGCATCTCGGCTGGGGTGGAAGACTTTATGCTAACGATCGCCTCGCGAGCTTCATAATGAGCTGGTAGAAATTAGTTGTGAGTTCACACTCTTGAGAGGATTGAAACCATGAACATCTATTATGACAAAGACGCCGACCCAAGTGCCTTGCGCCGGAAGAAGATTGCCGTCATCGGCTACGGCAGCCAGGGCTTTGCTCAATCGAACAACCTGCGCGAGTCGGGCTGGAACGTAACGGTCGGGCTGCGCCAGGAAAGCCCTTCAGTTGCCAAAGCCGAACAGTCCGGTCTGCGCGTGTTGCCGGTCGCCCAGGCCGCTGCCGAAGCCGACCTCGTCATGATGCTGGTGCCCGACGAACTGGCGCCGGAGGTCTACGCGCGGGATGTGGCCGAATCGATGACCCCCGGAAAGTACCTGGCTTTTTCGCATGGCTTCTCGATTCACTACGGCTTCATCAAACCGCCTGACGACGTCAACGTGTTTATGGTAGCGCCAAAGGGACCGGGGCATCTGGTGCGGCATGAATACAAACGAGGCGCGGGCGTGCCGTGCTTGCTCGCAGTCCACCAGGATCCGACCGGCGACACGCGCCAGGTTGGTCTCGCGTACGCCTGCGCAATCGGCGGCGGTCGCGCCGGCATTATCGAAACCAACTTTCGCGAAGAGACGGAAACGGATCTCTTCGGCGAGCAAGCTGTGTTATGTGGTGGGTTGACGGCTCTTATTAAAGCTGGGTTTGAAACCCTAATCGAAGCCGGCTATGCGCCTGAGATGGCTTACTTCGAATGCCTGCACGAAATGAAACTGATCGTCGATTTGATATACGAAGGCGGCATCTCGGAAATGCGCTATTCCGTCTCTAATACGGCCCAATACGGTGACATGACGCGCGGACCTGTTGTAATCAACGACGAGACAAAGCGGCGCATGAAAGGTCTTTTGGCGGAAGTCCAGTCAGGCGCGTTCGCAAACGAATGGATGAAAGAAAACCGTCGCGGCCGCCCTCGTTTTCAGGAGCTGGAAGCACAAACAAAGGCGCATCAGATCGAGCGAGTCGGGGCGCAATTGCGCGAAATGATGCCCTGGCTTGCCGAGGGGAGGCTGGTTGATAAAGCAAAGAACTAGTCATGAACAATGCTCGTAGCCAGACGATAACGCGCGGGGTCGAGCGCACACCGAACCGGGCCATGCTCCGAGCCGTGGGCTTTCGCGATGCCGATTTCGATAAACCCATTGTCGGAGTCGCCAACGGCTACAGCACGATCACGCCGTGCAATATTGGTCTGAATACGCTGGCGGAACGCGCGATCGATTCTCTCCGGAACGCGGGAACGATGCCGCAGGTATTCGGCACGATCACCGTCAGCGATGGAATTTCGATGGGCACCGAAGGAATGAAGTACAGCCTCGTCTCTCGCGAAGTAATCGCCGATTCGATTGAAACCGTGTGTCAGGCGCAGAGCGTCGACGGTCTCATCGCCATTGGCGGCTGCGACAAGAATATGCCCGGTGCGATGATCGCTATCGCGCGCCTGAACATTCCGTCAATCTTTGTTTATGGCGGGACGATCAAAGCCGGACGCTACAATGATGCAGACCTTACGATCGTCAGCGCCTTCGAAGCCGTCGGCCAGTTTTGCGCGCACCGGATCGACGAAGAGGAGCTGCGCCAGGTTGAACGCCACGCTTGTCCCGGAGCAGGTTCCTGCGGCGGAATGTACACCGCGAATACGATGTCGTCGGCTATCGAAGCCATGGGCATGAGCCTGCCGTATTCTTCGACTATGGCCGCTGAGGACGCGGAGACAGCCGAGAGCGCCGCGCGTGCCGGCTTTGTGTTGGCCGAAGCAATTCGCAATGAAATCCGGCCGGAAAGTATTCTGACCAGGAAGGCTCTTGAAAATGCGATTGCAGTTCTTATGGCAGTCGGCGGTTCGACCAATGCTGTCCTGCACTTAATGGCAATCGCGCACGCCGCCCGAGTGGCATTGTCACTTGACGACTTTGAGCGAATTCGCGAACGGGTGCCCGTTCTCTGCGACCTGAAACCGTCGGGTCGTTACGTGGCAACCGATCTGCATCAGGCAGGCGGGATTCCACAGGTGATGAAGATGTTACTCGCGCACGACAGACTGCACGGCGATGCGCTAACTGTCACGGGCCAAACGGTAGGCGAAGTTCTAAGAAATGTGCCGGCCGAGCCGCCGGGCGATCAAGATACAATCCGTCCATGGGAGAATCCAATCTATCCGCAAGGTCACCTGGCAATCTTGAAAGGCAATCTGGCAACTGAGGGGGCAGTGGCAAAGATCACGGGCGTTAAGCATTCGAAAATTGTCGGTCGAGCGCGGGTATTCGACTCGGAAGAGAGCTGTCTGAAAGCAGTTCTCTCCGGAAAGATCAAAGCGGGTGATGTGGTGGTGATTCGTTATGAAGGGCCGAAAGGGGGCCCGGGCATGCGCGAGATGTTGGCTCCCACCTCCGCGATCATTGGCGCAGGTTTAGGGGATGCGGTCGGACTGATTACCGACGGACGATTTTCGGGCGGGACCTATGGAATGGTCGTAGGACACGTCGCTCCGGAGGCGGCGGTAGGCGGTGGCATTGCGCTGGTCGAAGAAGGCGACTCGATCACGATCGACGCAGAGGCGCGTTTGCTGCGATTGAACATCTCCGAAGAGGAGTTCGAACGCCGTAGGTCGGCATGGATTCCGCCCCCACCGCGATACCGCCGTGGCGTCCTGGCCAAGTACGCCGGTCTGGTATCGAGCAGCAGTCTCGGTGCGATCACGGATGGTAGTGATGGTGAGGCAAATCTGAGGCAGGCAAAGTGAACGGGCTATTGGCGCTTCTACTGGGCGAAGTGCCGCGATTCCCGGGAGTGGCCTGACCAACCATTGACAAGGAAGCGCTAGCTGACGTATAAGACCAGTTGCTGATTATCTGAGCTGGAAATTCATGAGCTTCAGTAGAACTCATCACCACCATCATTCGCACCACAGTGCCAACCATCATTGGCACCAGGGCAGCGCGTTGGCGGTTGTGATTCAAGACTCCGGAGCTAAGTTAGAGTAAGAAGAAGCACAAACCGAAACCTTCGGGAACCCGCTGCCAAACGTACTTTGGCGGCGGGTTCTTTTTTATTCTGACGATCGGCTGAATTCTATGACTGAGCCACTGTCCAAAATCCCAAACGGCCTGCGCTACTACTTCGGCCAGGAGGCCCGTCTGAGGCGGCTGATCGAAGAGACCTCCATGTCGATTTTTGAGGGCTGGTCCTATGAAGAGATCATTACCCCGACGCTGGACTATTACTCTCTCTTCGAGCGGGGCATGGGGCCTTTGGAGGCGCATCAGGCTTTCAGGTTTACGGATAGTGATGGCCGTCTGCTCGCGCTCAGACCTGACGTCACGTCTGCAATTGCCCGGGCAACCGCAACTCTCTTCGCGAACCGCCCGCGGCCCTTGCGTCTTTGCTATGCCGCACCTGTCTTTCGCCAGCATGGGCAATCAACTATCGAATGGCGACGAGAGTCAACACAGATCGGCTGTGAGTTGGTAGGTCAGAACAGCGTTGCGTCGGACATCGAAGTGTTAGCCATCGCCTGCGAAGTTCTCCGAAGCTTGCATCTCGACAGCGGGTACGTGATTACCCTTAACGACGTAGAAGTCTTCAACGGCGTCGCCGAGAGTCTGGGATTCGATTCAGGTGACCGCGACCAGTTGCGACAACTCATAGACGGGCGGAACGTGGCTGACCTGGAGTCCTTTCTCGCTTCGCGCGCTTCTGCGAAGGACGGCCGGGCTATCTCGCAACTGATTCGGCTTTCAGGCAAGTTCGAAGCGCTCGCCCGGGCGCGCGGTGTTATTACGGACGCGAGATCCATCGCCGCGCTCGATCGCCTCGAGAATCTTTGGCGCATCATTGAATCGCTCGCCCTGACGGATCACTTCGAAATCGACCTCGGCGATGTATCGAGGCTCGACTATTACACCGGACTCACTTTCAAGGTCTATATCGAGGGCGCTGGAACGAGAGTTGGAAGCGGGGGACGCTACGACAACCTGACAGCTAATTTCGGCAAGTCTGAACCCTCAGTGGGGTTTGTGCTTGATCTCGACGCGCTGGCCGGCCTGCTCCTGGCGGGCAATAACGCTGCCATGCTCGCGGCGCCATCGGAAAGAAGGGTGCAATGCCTCATAGACAACGACGATCTCTCTGCGCTGTTTTCTGAAGTCATCGAGAGGCGCACGCGCGGTGAGCGCGTGCTAATCAGTTCTGGCGAGGTGACGCCGTGACCCAATTGACGATCGCCATTGCCAAAGGAAGATTGCAGTCAGGGGCGCTCGAGTTGTTCGCGAATTCCGGGCTGTGCGACACCAGAGATGCGCTCTCGTCTCGTCGTCTGGCGATAGAAGATGAGTCTGGCCGCTTTCGGTTCATCTTCGTGAAGCCAATGGACGTCCCAGTCTATGTGGCGCACGGTATCGCGGACTGTGGCATTGTCGGCCGCGATGTGCTGATGGAGTCGGAAGCAGATCTTTTGCAACCGCTCGCGCTCAGCATTGGTCGCTGTCGCATCGTGGTTGCCGCGCCGGCCGGTATGCGTGGCGGCGGACAGGGGATGTTGCGAGTGGCGACTAAGTATCCGCATATTGCCGCTGCGTTCTTTGGAGCGCGCGGCCAGTCCGTGGAGATTATCGAGCTGTCCGGCTCAGTCGAGCTCGCGCCCGTCCTGGGCCTGGCTGATTGCATCGTCGATCTGGTTGAAACCGGCAGGACATTGCACGAGAACGGTCTTAGCATTGTTGAGGTTATAGCGGAATCAACCGCACGGCTGGTAGTAAATCGGGCCAGCTATCAATTGAAGGCGAAAGCCGTGGGCACTTTAATCGCCGCCCTGGAAGCGGCAAGGTGCGAAGGAGTCTTGCAAAGTGATTGAGGTGATCTCAAGCAGAGATAAGGACCGGCTCGTGGAAACGCTTAAACGTATACGGGGCCGCAATGTCGCCCTCGATGGACATCTATTGAGCGAGGTCTCGGCGATCATGCACGACGTGCGCGCGCGCGGCGATGCCGCGCTCATCGAGTACGCCGCGCGATTTGACGGCTGTGTCATTCAACCTGCGGAGCTGCGCGTCGACGAAGAATCTCTGCGCCGGATCGCTTCCCGCGTCGAATCGCGTGTGCTCGAAGCGATCCGCGAATCCATTCGAAGAGTTCGTGCCTTTCATGAGTTCGAGCTCCCGCAATCATGGGTGATGGAAACCGAAGCGAGTGTGCGCCTGGGCCAGCGTATTACTGCCATCGACCGCGCCGGTTTGTATATTCCCGGAGGAACTGCCGGCTATCCTTCAAGCGTCGTGATGAACGTTGTGCCGGCCCAGGTTGCCGGCGTCGGCCGGGTGATTGTCGCTACGCCACCACGCACGCTTCAGGAGAATCCGGCCGTGGCGGCAGCGCTGGTTGAGCTGGATGTGACCGAGGTTTACGCCGTGGGCGGCGCGCAGGCGATCGCCGCGCTCGCGTTCGGTACCGAAACCGTACCGCGGGTGGACAAGATCACCGGGCCTGGGAACCGGTACGTTGCGGCGGCGAAGAAACTGGTCTTCGGTGTGGTTGGGATCGATTCGATTGCCGGGCCGAGTGAGGTGGTGATCGTGGCGGACGATACGGCTCGCGCCTCGTACATTGCCGGCGATCTTTTAGCCCAGGCCGAACATGGGGAAGATGCGTCTGCAATACTGGTGACGACCAGCAACACGCTGGCGCTTGAAGTTGTCCGCGATCTCGCAATCGAGACCGGCAAACTCTCCCGCGCCAGGGTGATTGAAGAATCACTCGCCCGGTACGGCGCAATTATTGTGGTCGCAGATATGGAGGAAGCATGCGCAATTGTCAACGAACTGGCGCCGGAGCATCTGGAGATCATGGCCCGTGACGAAGAAACTATTGCGTCACGTGTTCGCCATGCCGGAGTGATTTTTTTCGGCCCGCATTCACCAGCAGCAGTCGGCGACTACCTGGCGGGTCCCAGCCACGTTCTGCCGACCGGCGGCGGGGCGCGTTTTTCATCCGGCCTCGGCGTCCACGATTTTCTCAAGCGAACCAACACCGTGAAGTTTTCGGCCGCCGAACTCAAGCGCACTGCGCCCCTGATTGCGGCGTTCGCTAATGCTGAAGGTCTCGACGGCCACGGGCGTTCGGCACTGATTCGTCTGGAGCAGAACTGAAAATGAGCAATCCTTTGACGAGCGTCAAGACGCGTGTGCGTGAGTTACGACCTTATTCACTTCGACCTGACCGAGCGCGAGTAAAGTTAAATCAGAACGAGAACCCCTGGGACGTGCCCGTTAGGATCAAAGAGGAAACGCTAAGGCGCATGAGCGAGTGCGCGTGGTCCCGTTATCCGAACTTCACGCCTCGAAGATTGCATGAACGGCTGACCGAGTTCAGCGGCTGGACAGCTGACGGCATCATTGCCGGTAATGGATCCAATGAATTAATTCAGGCGCTTTTAATGGTCACCGTCGGAGAGAGAAAACGCGTGCTTATCAGTGAGCCGACGTTCGCTCTGTACCGGCAGATCACGACAGTGCTTGGAGGTGAAGTCATCAGTCTTCCGCTGAATGCGGACCTGAGTTATGACGTCACGGCCCTGAAAGATGCAGTCCGTGACTTGCAGCCGGAAGTGACAATCGTCTGCTCTCCAAACAATCCCACCGGTTGTGTGCTGAGCGATGATGACTTGCGTCTGCTACTGGAATCGACGAATGGTCTGGTTGTTGTCGACGAGGCCTATCACGAATTTGCTGAGCATTCGGTGGTTCCGCTCCTGCGGCAGCATGAAAACCTTGTGGTCTTGCGGACCTTTTCAAAGGCCATGGCGATGGCGGCATTGCGCGCAGGCTATCTCCTCGCCGCGCCGGAGTTGACGAGTGAGATCGGCAAGGCCGTGCTTCCCTATAACCTGAACGTCTTTTCGCAGACTGCCGCCGAAGTAGCTGTCGAGATGTATGAGAATGAGTTGCGCCCGCTGGTGCGGAAGATCACCGCAGAGCGGGAGCGATTGTTCGAGGCCCTGACTGGTATCAACGGGCTGACGCCGGTCCGCTCGCACGCAAACTTTGTTCTGGTGCGATCGGCAATTGATCCAAAGCATGTCTTCGCGGAATTAGTCAACCGAAGTATTTTGATTCGTGACGTGAGTGGTTATCCGATGTTGAGCGAATACTTTCGCTTCAGCGTTGGCACTCCTGAAGAGAACGATCTGTTGATTGAGTCATTGAGGGAAATATTTGGGGCGTAGAGCGGCACCCCTTTGGATGTCCGCCAAGCTCCAGGAACCTATGGTCAAGTGTCTTCGACCCGTAGCGTCGGTATGAATCTAGCCCGGCGTTTCAACGCCGGAACCAGGGTGTTCGCTGATCTCGTCGCGTAGCGACGATTGAAAAATCAACAAAAGGTTTGAGGCGTCGCGACGCGAACGCACCGTTGCCGCTTCTCGGCCTTGAAAGGCCGGGCTAAATTCATACCGACGCTGCGCGTCGGGAATTACCTGATCAGAGCTTCCTTCAATTTGTCGTTGAGTGCCGGATAAGTGAGGTGAAAGCGATGAATAAACCTGGAGACAATTCTGCGCAGACCTCGGCGCGGGTCGCGCAGGTCCACCGTAAAACTAAAGAGACCGACGTAGGTCTGAAGCTTGACCTGGATGGTCGTGGTCAATCCCGGATCAATACCGGGCTGCCTTTTTTTGATCACATGCTCGAGCTGTTTGCCAGGCATGGATTATTCGATCTCGACGTTTCCTGCAAAGGCGATCTCGAAGTCGACGATCATCACTCGGTCGAGGATGTGGCCCTCACCCTGGGGCAAGCATTGACACAGGCGCTCGGCGACAAAGTAGGCATCAAGCGTTATGGCGAGGCGATAGTTCCAATGGACGAAGCCTTATGTCGCGCGGTGATCGATCTCTCCGGGCGATCCTATCTGGTTTATGAAGTGAAGACCCGACGCCAGAAGATTGGTAATTTTTCTGTTGAGTTGGCTGAGCACTTCTGGCGATCGTTTGCGGACACGGCGAAGTTCAATCTGCATATTGACTGTTTGCGCGGTCGCAATACGCACCACATTTTGGAAGGCACCTTCAAAGCCACCGCGCGCGCCCTGCGGCAGGCCGTCGAGCGCGACGCGCGCATCGCTGGTGTATTAAGTACGAAAGGAGTCCTTTGACCATCGCTGCGGTTTCATCCGGCAGATGGGCTATTTGCTTATGCCCCAGGTAGGCATCATTGATTACGGCGTCGGCAATCTGCGTTCGGTGGAAAAGGCTTTTGCTGCTACCGGATGCACGGCGGTCGTGAGTTCCGATGAACAAGTCCTGCGTCAGGCGGAACGTTTGGTGCTGCCTGGAGTCGGCGCCTTCGGCGCCTGTATGAAAGCCCTCACTGAACGCGGTTTCGATGAGCTTGTGCGCGAACGTGTCGCCAAAGGAACACCCTTGCTCGGCGTCTGTGTTGGGATGCAGATGCTTTTTGAAGAATCAGGCGAGTTTGGCATTACTCCTGGCTTGGCGCTATTAGCCGGCCGTGTTCGGCGTTTTGCAGGCGACCTGGTTGTGCCACAGGTTGGATGGAATCAGATCCGGCAGCGAGTCACTCATCCTTTATTTGAAGGGATAGATGACGGAGCGTTTTTCTATTTCGTTCATTCCTATTTTTGCGAGCCTGACGATCCTGCAGTCGTCATGGGAGAGACTGAATACGGTGCGACGTATGCTTCCGTGGTGGCACGCGGCAATGTTTGGGGCGTGCAATTTCATCCGGAGAAGAGCCAGACGGCGGGCTTGAGACTGTTATCAAACTTCGCGCGGTCAGGCGTAATGAAGTCAGTACCACCTGCGTGAGCAGGTGGGTTCCGCGGTCAACTCGCGCGTTGGAGGTTAGACCCACCCGCTGACGCGGGCGGTACTGACTTCAAACCCGTCGCAGAAGACGGTATACAAACTAGAGCTGTGTCGAACAACCATGCTGGCAAAACGAATCATACCGTGTCTGGATGTAGATCAAGGCCGCGTGGTGAAGGGGATTCGTTTCATCTCGCTGGTCGATGCCGGCGACCCGGTTGAGCAGGGGAAACGATATGACGCCGAGGGCGCGGACGAATTGACCTTTCTGGACATCACCGCGTCGTCAGACAAGCGCGACATCGTTGCCGCGTTGGTCAGGCGCGTGGCCGACGAAGTGTTCATTCCATTCACGGTGGGCGGAGGTTTGCGCTCGTTGGAAGATATTCGCGCAGTGCTGCGCTCGGGCGCCGATAAGGTATCGCTCAATACCGCGGCGATCGAGCAGCCGCAGTTGATAAGCGAGGGAGCAGAGACTTTCGGATCGCAGTGCATGATCGTCGCAGTTGATGCCCGTCGGCGCGATGCCGCCGACCCGACCAAGGGGTGGGAGGTCTATACGCACGGCGGGCGGCGCCGGGCCGGACTTGACGCGGTTGAGTGGATCGCGCGGGCTGAGAAACTCGGTGCGGGTGAGATTCTTCTGACCAGTATGGATCGCGACGGCGCAAAGGATGGTTACGACATTGAGCTAACGCGCACGGTCTCTGATAGCGTCCGCATTCCCGTCATTGCGTCGGGGGGCGCGGGCAGGCCCGAACACTTTTATGAGGCATTGACCGCAGGAGGCGCCAGCGCGGTGCTGGCTGCATCGCTCTTTCATTTTGGCGAGTACAAGATTGCGGAGGTGAAGAAGTATCTCCGCGAGCGAGGAGTCGTGGTGAGATGAAGATTGCAATCGCAGACCTAAAGTTTGACGAGCGCGGCCTGGTTCCGGCGATTGTCCAGGACGCGAACACGCTGGAGGTGTTGACGCTCGCCTACATGAATGCCGAAAGTCTCAGTCGAACTCTTGAAACCAACGAAACCTGGTTCTGGTCCCGCTCGCGCTCGAGTTTGTGGCACAAGGGCGAGACTTCCGGCAATAAGCAGACCGTCGTAGGCATCGGTGTTGATTGCGACCATGACGCGCTCAGAGTCCTGGTTGTTCCCGCAGGCCCTGCCTGTCACACCGGCGCTCAGACGTGTTTTCACCACGAACTGCAGGAGGCCCAAGCGGAAGGCCGGGCTGAAGCCGGAGCCGAAGACAGGAAAGCTGATCTGGGCGAGGTGCTCGGGCGCCTTTACGCCCTCATCGAGTCGCGAAACCGGGAAAGACCAGAGGGCTCCTACACGACATATCTATTCGATCAGGGCCTGGACAAGATTCTCAAAAAATTGGGTGAGGAATGCGCCGAGACAATGATCGCGGCAAAGAACGACGACCACCAGGCTTTGGTTAACGAGTCCGCTGACCTTCTCTATCACCTGTTAGTGCTTTTCGTTCAGCGTGGTTTGACGCTTGACGAAGTGCAGCGCGAACTTATGAGTCGCGGCGGGAAGGGAAGTGAATGACTTCGGAAAGGTCGGAACTCAAGCACCTCCTGGATTTCGCCGTGCGATTGGCGGCCGAAGCCGGAGACATTACTCAACGCCACTTCAAAGGGTCGTTTGTGGCCGAACGCAAAGATGATAACTCTTTTGTGACGATCGCCGATCGGGAAGCCGAAAGGTTTCTGCGCGCCAGCATCGAGCAGTCCTTTCCAGACGACGGCATTCTCGGTGAAGAGGAAGGCGAGAAGATCGGAACGTCGCAGCGCCGTTGGATTATCGATCCCGTAGATGGCACCTACTCCTTTGTTCACGGCGTTCCGCTCTATGCGGTCCTCATTGGCCTGGAGATCGACGGCGAATCAGTTTTGGGAGCGGTTAATCTTCCGGCCCTGAATGAACTTGTCTACGCTGCGCGCGGCCTCGGTTGTTTCTGGAACGGTGAGCCGGCGCGTGTCTCGGCAACTAAGTCCCTTAGCGAAGCCCTGCTCCTGGCGACCGACTTTGGAACATCCGAGCAATATGGATTTGGTCGAGCTGCCGAAGCGTTGCAGCGGCAAGTGAACGCGCGCCGCACCTGGGGTGATGCTTATGGTCACGTGCTGGTAGCGACAGGACGGGCCGACATCATGCTCGACCCGGTAATGAACGTTTGGGATTGTGCGGCGCTCCTTCCAGTCGTTGAAGAGGCTGGGGGATCTTTCACCGACTGGCAGGGAAAGAGAACAATCCACGGCGGCAATGCTATCTCAACGAATGGATTGTTGTTCGATGACGTGATGGAAACGATCGGAGGAGTTAGATCAGATCGATGATAGTTATTCCGGCGATTGATCTGCGGCAAGGTAAGTGTGTTCGTCTTACGCAGGGTCGCAAAGAGGCGGTCACTGTTTACGATGGCGATCCGATCAAGGTCGCGGAAGCTTTTGAAAACGACGGTGCTCAAATGCTTCATGTAGTCGATCTCGATGGCGCATTTTCTGAGCCTAACGGACGCAATCGCGAAGTACTTAGGGACCTCGTCTACGCCGTAGGTATTCCGGTGCAATTTGGTGGCGGGCTGCGCTCCAGCAAAGACCTCGAACAAGCCGTAGGCTTAGGTGTCGCCAGAGTAGTGATTGGCACGCTCGCCGTCGAATCACCTGACATGCTGACAACGTTAGTCGAGCTAATCGGAGGCGATCGCCTCGCAGTCGGGATTGATGCGCGGAATGGGCAGGTTGTGACTCGCGGATGGGAATCCGAGGAGCAAATGAGCACATTGACTCTGGCGCGCCGGGTTGCCGCCGCCGGAATCGAGCGAATCATTTATACAGACGTCCAGCGCGACGGTACGCTCGGTGGGCTAAATATCGATCAAACGTGCTTGATCGCGGAAGCGTCTGGTCTGAAGGTAACGGCCTCTGGCGGAGTCGCATCTCTTGAAGATCTGGAACGGCTCAGGGCTGCGAGCCATTACGGTGTCGACAGCGTGATCGTCGGAAAGGCCCTCTATGAGGGACGGTTCACCCTCCAGGATGCGATTGCCATGTGTGCCTGAGAGCGAATATGTCCTCGGTAGCTTTGCCTCAAAAGCCTGAAAGTGCGACCTCTCATTCACACCGGGCTTCAGCCCGGTGTCAGGCGACGTAACAAAATTAGGAAACCGTTTCAACGGCATCAGCATAGTTGACGCATCAAGTATCTGCCCAATGCCGCAATTGCCCTCTCTCTGGGAGAGGGTTGGGTGAGGGCTTGACCCTTGAAGCGCTCTTACCGTGACCTTATGAGAGATGATTTCGCTCGAGGAGCGAAATCATCTCTCTTAAACATTCAAGTGTTAGATCGACTTCCTAAGCCCTCATCCCCGACCCTTCTCCCAGAAGGGAGAAGGGAGAATGGAGATCCGAATACGACAACGTAACTCCTGGGCTGGACTCAACATCTTGACTCGTGAAGTATGTCATTACCGTTTCAACGGTAACAATATACTTGGCAACTCCACAGGCTCTGGACTCCGGGTGTTGGTTGTGAGGCATTCAAGATTTCTCAGACAGTTGAAGCGCAGACTATTTCAGTCGGCTTCAAAAATGTAATAAATACCGGCAGCAATGACCAAGAGAGTTATGATGAGGGAGATTACCCAATGATCGATAATCGCTGAGATGAAGAACCTTGCAATTAGCAAGACCGCTATGCCTCCGACTACTGTCGCAATGAGTGAACCTGCGGTAACGGCAGGCGATGATTTGTAATTGTCTGGCATTATCAAGTCCTCTTCACTGTATGAGCAGCTACCCAAATCAACCCGAAACCAATCACATCTGGAATCCATATACGAAACCATGTGGCATAAGGTTCGGGAGCGATAAACGAAAAAATTGGCAGGGCAAGTAAAATGATAAGGACGCTGGGAAATAGCACAAGCAAGAAAGTAAGGTATTTTCCGCCGCTAAACGTCTTACCGGCAGCCCAGCCGAGAATGAGGGTTAGGGAAATGACATATAAGTCGAATTGCACACCTAGTCTATTTGCTAACTCTGCGGGATTCGCCTTTAATTTTTTGATCTCTTCAAAGTTTACTATCGCCAAAGTTACAAATTGAAAGAGTACGATCAAAAGAACACCAACAAGAGCAATCACTACCTCTTTACCGATATCTTTCGCAGCGGTTGCATTCGCGGCCGCTGCTCTACCCTCTCCATTCATAATCTGCTCCTTGAATCAGGCAAGAAACCTCAGAGTTAAACTGGGCGCGGCGGGATGCGTGAGTCAGGCGACGGCTTTCTTCTTGGCTAGCTTCTTTTGCCGCTTTCGCTTGAGTTTAGCTTCCTCTTTTAGGACGGCTTCCTTCGGTACGCTGAATACCGTTCGCACGGCATGATCCAGACGCTCCCAGGGAGTCTTGCCCGGAACTTTGGGCGGAGATTCAGGTTTCATCGTGGCCCATCATACCGCATTCTCTCGGTTTCGGGTTACTTCTTGCTGACTGTTACTAGGGCCACAATAAGACCGAGCAGACTTATGGCCGCTGCAACAAGGGGAGTAATGATTCTTATCCACCATTCGATGTTCTTACGTTTTTCCTCTTTGATGAGCTTAGTCACTCCAAGCTCACCACCTTCTGAAAGCCATTCTGTAACTGCCTCATCCGGCATTCCGTCTTCATAATCATTCGACCACCACGCGGTCTTCTCTTGTGCGGAAGGGACTTCAATGGCCAATCTGTGCGCCTCGTTAAGAGTGGCGGTCGATCTCACTCGTTCTAAGGTTGTCCGTCTTTTTCTCTGGGCCTGGTCTAACCTTCGGAAGTGTTCGCGATCAGCGTCTGTTCCAAACAACACAAGCTCGCCTTTCTTGTTTAGTTTAGCTTTGCGAGCTAGTTCGTTCATAAAGTCGTTCTTTTCGGCCTCATATTGAGCGATCTCTAATTCAAGTCGGCGGCTTATCTCTTTGCTGCTTTTCTTTTGAAACCGCTCCATCGACTGTCTGAGAAATTTTCGGGCTCTAGTCGGCATGGTGAGATCCGGGCCAGCTTATACACCTGCAAGGCGAAGCGAAGCAATGTTTTCAGGTCACAAGCAATGACGGTATAGCCGCGTCGAAGTGATTCTAGGCAGCGAGTTGAAGGCGAGACTTGAATGGAAGTACGTGCATTCTGTCCGTGAGCAATTCCGATAGCTTTGGCACTTGCAGATTGTCGGACAAAAACATAGCTTCCGATCCCTGATATCGGCCTTGCGCTGTGTAGTGAATTTTGTAAACGATGCGGCGATGCTCCTTGAACAGTTCATTACGGATAGCGGCATAGTCGTAGGTTACGACCCACCGACATTTTAGGCGCGTGATCGCTTTTGCCAGTCTCTTATGATCCGCAAGTTCGTAATCATTGAGGTACAGCGCCGCGCCTTTTTCGGGCTGAAGCCCGGTGTGAATGAGACAGAGTCTAGGCTTTTGAGGCAACGCGTGGTTGTTCCGAGTGGCCCGGCTGGAGGAGTCGCTTTAACGCGCCTTCTTATCTCCGCTGCCCAACCACAACAAGCCATCGATTATCAATCGATCCTGAATTGTGTTGTCGAGCGTATATGACAACGTCTTGTTGGTAGCGTCATACTTGTGCTCATAGTCAATGTCGTTGTGACCCATGTTGAGATAGAGCATCTTGTAGTTCTTGTTCGTCCAGACCACGGGATAGTACCCGCTGCGCCAGATCTCGTTCTGTTTTGGCCCGGTGCCCAGCGGAAAGCTGGTCGAGTCTATCGAGAGCAGAATGTCTATGTCAGGATTTTGTCGCAGATCTTTCTCCCATCGGTACCACTCGTTTGGCGAAGACTTGAAAGTCTCAGGCAGGTGGCGAGTCGCCGGATGCCTGTGGTCTTCGACACGCAGAATCGCCGATGTAGGTCTCCACGTGTTGCTGACGTATGAGCCTGACCCGAGAAAGGTGTTGTGATACCAATCCCAGTTTTCCGGATACGCTGAAGGTGTTAATGCAAAGCCGGCAAAGTGAAAGCCCATCCAGCCCCCGCCGTGCTCCATGTACGTCTTAAACGCAGCTCGTTGGGCAGGATCTTCGGGACGAGTATCCAGAAAAATAACCACCTGATATTTGGCGAGAAAGTCTAAATTCAGGTTCTGCCAATCGGATGTGCTGTCATAGCTGAACTTGTATTTGGCCGCCACTTCAGGAAACCATCGGTTGGCTTCACGGACAAAGCTGATATGCGCCGGATCCTGTTTGGCAGTAAAGAACGCTATGACTCTGAACTTCGGGTTGCCGCTGTTCGCGTTAAGCACTGAACAGGAAGAGATGAGCACTGCAACGCCTAACGCCCTAAGGGCCTTCAGGGCAGACATGGGGAAGGTTCTATTCATGCTCAACCCTCTCCTTCAGTTCCATTTGGTTTGCTCGCCACTGCGACAACCGGGAGAATAGCCATGAACCGCGAGAGCGCCAACCGAAAAGGATTACGCTGAAAGCGCTAAATCTTTTGACAAGTCTTAGCCGGTCGTTATACTCGGCGATTACGCTCATGGATTGGATATACAACCACCCGCCTGTGGTTCAATCATGAAAGTGACCGGTTATTTTAGCGTCGTTCTCTTCCTCTTGCTATGCACTGCATGGACGTCTGCCGGTGCAAGTGTCGGATCAAAGCAGTCGAAGCCCTGGCGGGCCTTACATCTCCTCGACTACAAGAACGATAGTGCACTGGATGCACTCGGGCAGAATCTTGAAAACCTCGCGAAGCAGGGAATTAACGTAATTATTCTCGAGGTTGACTACAACTTCGCGTTCAAGTCTCACCCAGAACTTAGGCGAGGAACAGATCCGATTACCCGCGATGGAGCGCGAAGATTCGCGGCGCAGTGCAGGAAGTTCCACATCCGGCTGATTCCTGAGTTTCAGTCGCTCGGTCATCAGTCCTGGAAGGCTGAAACTTTTCCTCTCCTCAGCGTCTACCCAGCCTTCGACCTTACGCCTGGAGCGTTTCCCAACAACGAGGGTATCTATTGCCGCGAATGGGATCCGCTCAACCCAGAGGTCTGGCGAGTCGTCTTCCAGTTGATGGACGAGATCATTGACGCGTTTCGCGCCGACGCCCTTCACGTCGGTATGGATGAGATCTTTTTGCTGGGCTCCGAACTGTCGCCTTCGATGAAAGGCAAAGACAGTGGCGTACTCTTTGCAAAAGCCGTCAACGAAATTTACGCTCACCTCGTGCCCAAGCGTCATGTCGAGATGTTGATGTGGGGCGATCGGTTGATTGACGGCAAGAAGTACGATTTCGGAGAGTGGGAAGCCTCAACTAACGGAACTGCTGCAGCTATCGACCTGATCCCGAAAGATGTCATCGTCTGCCCATGGCACTACGAACAGAGGAGCGATTATCCATCAATCCCGATGTTCATCGATAAGGGCTTCAGGGTGTTGCCGGCCGGCTGGAAGAACCTTGAGGCGACAAAGGCGTTAATCGAATTCAGTCGCTTGCATGCTGGTCCCAGAATGCTCGGCCATATGTTCACCACCTGGGGAGTAAAAGAGGATGCTCTCGTAGATTTTCCACCGCTGGTCGAGGGATTGAAGCTTCTGAGAGACGAGCGGCGTCCTTAAGTTTTTCGCAAGCCAAAGTCCACGTCTGAAGGAAGAAGGGAGAACGGAGATCCGAATACGACACCTGGGCTGGACTCAACATCTTGATTCGTGAAGTATGTCATTACCCTTGAAAGGCCGGGCTAAATTCATTCGTCGCTCTGCGACGAAGAACAGCTCAATAGTCTGTGCCGTCGCCTTATTGCGCCTCCTGCACCAGTCGTGAGAACTCATGCAACTCGACTGCGTTCAGATCGGATACCGCCCAATAGTTCATGCCTGAGTTGCTCCAATGCAGAAGATTGTACCCCTGACGTTTCGTGGAAACTTCGCCGATAGCATTACTTTGCTGAGCCGGCCAAATGTACAGATTAATGTAATGCTTCTGGCGTTGGTAGATGAGGGCAGCCACAGCTCTGTTGTTCAGGTAGTCAAGTCGGCCGCCGATAAGAGGAAATCCCTGAGTCGAAAAATCTTTAACTGGTGGAGCAAAATCCAGCTTACCATCGAACCATGGTTTCACTGTGTGCTGGTCGGAGGAGATCACATCGGTTCGATGACTCTCTAATTGCAACGAGCGGACGTGATTGGAAACGATTTCCTGGGCGATGAGATCATCTCCGGAAGGACGAAGACCAGGCGCGGCCCGCCAGATGACTAATGCCACCAGGAATAGGAAGGCCAGTGCAACCCCAGCTGGAAGCCAGCGCCAACTAAAGGATCGCGCACCGACTTCATTCCTCGCCTCACGACGCAAGGACGAGCGAATGCGCCTTTTCAGTTTCTCCGGGGCAGAATAGTAAAGCGAGCTATCCTTGAAAGCAGAACCTAATGCGATTTGGTTGCGGTAGGCGCTCGCGCAGACCTGGCATTCCCGCATGTGTTGCTCGACCTCCAAACTTCTCCCCAGATCCAACTCGCGATCTATGTACCCGTGAATCAAGTCCTGTGCTGTCTGACAACTCAACTTAAGACCTCCGTTTGCGTGTGACTCACCAGAATCTGTTGCAGACGCTTACGAGCGCGCGCCAGACGAGACATCACCGTACCGATTGGCAGATCCGCCACTACCGCGATCTGCTTGTAAGACATTTCATTCAGCTCGCGCAGCACCAACACCTCACGAAATTCCACCGGCAGCTCTTCCACCGCTTGTCTCAGCAGTTGGGCATCGGCCTTTTGCAAAAGAAGCGCTTCCGGATTCAAATCTTCGCTCCTAACTTCGTGCACTTCATCATCCAGCGGCATGTTCAGTTCCGGTGAACGATTGCGTTGCATCCAGGTGTAACTCGTGTTGCGGACGATCCCCAGCAGCCAGGCGCGCCCATCCTCTCCATGAAATCCGCCGAAAAACCTGAAAGCGCGTAGATAGGCCTCCTGCACCACATCTTCGGCGTCCGCCTCATTGCGCGTTAGCCAGCGCGCCAGATTATAGGCGGCGTCGAGGTGGGGTAAGACTGCTTCCTCAAAACTGGCGAGTTTGTTTTGCTTTTGCAATCTCTATTTCCTGCGTAAATCACATCATCAACTGTAAGACCGATTTCCGGCCTCTTTTATTCCCGCCTCCGGCTCAATCCTTTGTCCGGGAATATTGATCATGGAAAACCAGTATAAAAATGTAAAGGCTCCTCGAGAGGAGCAAATCAATGGAAAGTGTTTCGAAGGTTGGCAAGTTGAAAGGAATATCATGAAGCAGATTATCATTCGCATGCTTGTTGCTCTTACCATGTGTGGCGTAACAGGCCTCATACGATTTACCAGCTTTGTAATTATCTCGCCCACACCGCCAGCGCACACGGAGATCGTTTGGATCCTGCGAATAATCCTGGCTTCTGTGCTTTCTCCTTTACTGTATAGTTTTCTTGACAGGCGCACCTCAACCTGGGCGATCCGACCAAAGCTTCAACGCCAATCGTCGGAAAATTCCCTCAATCTCATAAAACAGGGCCATTGACCTTCTCTCAATCCGGATTTAATCGAAGGGCGCGGGAATATTCCCAACTCTCATTCGGTATGGCTAATAGCGGATGTTCCGAGAGTCGCTAATCTCTACTTTGGGAGGATACGAATGAGCAAGTTTGACAGACGCGGCTTCATAAGACTCGCCGGATTAGGCGGTGGAATCGTTTTCGCTTCGAGTTTGAGTCGGGGCTTGGGTCTGAACGCACTTGGCTCGGTTGTGGATTATGCAAATGCAAAAGTTGAGAACGACTTTTACTTTGTCCAACTCTCTGATACCCACTGGGGTTTTGCCGGCCCAAAGGTGAATCCTGATGCTGAAGGGACTTTAAAGAAAGCCGTGCAAGCCGTGAACAGCCTGGAAGAACAACCGGACTTCATAGTCTTTACCGGCGATCTCACCCACACCACTGACGACGTGCAGGTCCGCAAAGATAGAATGGCGCAGTTCAAAGACATCGTCGGACAACTAAAGGCTCCTACGGTTCATTTCATGGCCGGCGAGCACGACGCTTCGCTCGATCGTGGTGATGCGTATCAGCAGTTCTTCGGCAAACTCAATTACACCTTCGACCACAAGGGCGTGCATTTCATTGTGCTCGATAACGTTTCTGATCCGGGAGCCATCGTTGGTGAATCACAACTCAACTGGCTCAAAGGGGACTTGAAGCAACAAAATACTGATGCGCGCATCGTGGTGCTAACGCACCGGCCGCTGTTCGATCTATACCCCGACTGGGATTGGTCAACCAGAGACGGCTCCGCGGTAATCGATGCCTTAATGCCGCACAAGAATGTAACCGTGTTCTACGGCCACATTCACCAGGAGAACCATCACCTGACGGGGCACATCGCCCATCACTCAGCAAAGTCTTTGATGTTTCCGTTGCCTGCGCCCGGTTCAGTGCCAAAGAAGGCGCCGATACCCTGGGATGCGACCGCGCCCTATAAAGGCCTGGGGTTAAGGAGTATCGAAGCTGAGCCAAAACAAGCGAAGTATGAAATCAAAGAACTCAATGTTACTGAAGGATGAACTAATGAATTCCAAAAGAGTCTTAATAACAGTCGCTTTGCTGGCGAGTGCGCTGCTGTCGGGCTTAGTTGTCTACCCCAGAGCGAACGCGGTGCCGGTAGAGAGAGTAATTCACATCACGGCAAAGAATTTCGAATTCAGCCCTGACTCGATTACCTTGAAAAAAGGTGAGCCGGTGGTGTTCGAAATATCTTCCGGAGATCGCAAACATGGATTCAGCCTTCGGGCCTTTGGAGTTCGCAGCGACGTCTTACCCGGAAAAGTCAGCCGCATTCGATTCACGCCCGACAAGACAGGGAAGTTCACCTTCTCATGCGACGTGTTCTGCGGCGATGGCCATGAAGAGATGACGGGAACCGTGGTTGTCACCGACTGAGTTTTAGGTCGGTGAACATCTTTGAATAAAAAGGACCCGCAAGAGCCCTTCGAAGTAATGGGTCGGAATCAGCACCCAACGTTCATCGAAGCCGCGAAGGTCTCAGGGGTGACCTTCGGCACACAAGGCGGGCTCGATCCGTCTGAGCAAGGGAAGGTGAACGTTGTCGGTTCGACGCGCGGGTTGAATGGGGGGCGAGTGTTCGCCCGCGCGTCGGATCACACTTAAAGCCATCATGCCGTTTATTATCGATCGAAAGCGATTCGCGGCAGTGGGCTAGACAGAAATTCAAGGTAACATGAGAAAAATCCTCCTCGGTGCAGTTTTGACGTTAGCGTTACTGTTGTTGTCAGGTCTTGTGATGACAAGGCTCGGCCTGATGCCGGTCAGCGCTGATGGAGCCCATTCACGCCTTGAAGCTCGGGTCATGCCCATAGTGCTTCATGCTTCTATCGTTCGGCATGCGTCGGGAGAACCGAATCCAGTCTCCCTCAACGAAGACAATCTGAAAGCAGGGGTAGATACTTACAAAGCGATGTGCGCGAGGTGCCACAGCAGACCTAACGGCGAGCCGAGTGTTTACGGACAATCGTTTTATCCCCCGGCGCCGCAACTCCCGCAAGGACTGTCCCAGTACACAGATTCGCAACTCTTCTGGGTAATAAAGCATGGCATCAGGAATACGGGAATGCCCGCCTGGGGTAGCATGCTGTCGGATGAAGAGATTTGGCAGATAGTAAGTCTGCTTAAGAATTCGCAGGATCTGCCTCCGTCGGTCGAAGCCCAGTGGAATGAACGCTAGGGATAGGTCAGTGCCATAAGAATGGGCCGGGGCCCACCAAATATCCGCATAGGGTGAGCCTGAACGAACGAGCTGCAAGAACGAAACGCGACTAGTAATCTCAAACTGAAGGAGTCAACTATCATGATGATGAAACATCTCTTACTATCTTTGTTTGTATGCGCATTAATTTCACTGCCGACGATCGTCAATGCTGCCGGAGACCTGCCAGCGGTCGGCACAACCGCAACGGATTTTCAACTGACAACCAACGAAGGCAATCAGGCGAGTCTGGGGGATTACCGCGGCAAGTGGGTGGTCCTCTACTTCTACCCGAAGGATTTTACTTCGGGCTGCACCCTTGAAGCTCATAATTTCCAGCGGGATGTGGAGAAGTATGCACAAATGAATGCCGTGATCCTCGGCGTCAGCGTGGACACGGCGGAGTCGCACAAAAGTTTTTGCGCGAAAGAGGGACTGAACTTCAAGCTGCTTTCGGACCCGGATGCCACGACGTCAGCGGCGTACGGTTCGGTAATGGAATACAACGGAACTAAGTTATCGGCGCGCAACACCTTCATCATCGATCCTGCCGGCAAGATCGCTAGAGTGTTCGTCGGGGTCAAACCGAGCGGTCATAGCGAAGAGGTCTTGAAAGCTCTGGCCGCTCTTCAAACATCGTCAAAGCCATCGTTGTGATGAACATTTCATAAGTGGTTTATATCGCTGTCGATTGAACACGGCGATCTGTAACTGAAGCTTACCTAAAGGAGGGGCGGACGGCGGACGGGCGGCAGGACCTCAATTCAATCATCTTCCTCTTTCCTATTTCTTGTGGCCGCCCAGGCCCACAAGCTGGTTGAGAGAGTCGGATTACGTCCCTGATTAAGGTGCGAATTTATTAATTGCTCTCACTGAAAGCCATTGGTTGGTGCGACGGTCAACCATGTTATCTAATTCAGCAAAGCGGAGGGAACAAATGAAAAAGATCCTGATGCGCGGCGGCCTGACCACGGTGGCGCTGGCCGGCATACTGACTTTTCTTTACGCAGGGCATTCAGCAACCGCTACGAGTCAGGAGAAGGTTGATGCGAGTGTTCTATTCGACAAGCACTGCGATAGCTGTCATGGAAAAGATGGTCAGGCTAAGACTTTCAAGGCAAAGTTCAATCACGCGCGAAATCTGACTGATTCAAAGTGGCAGGCTGAGGTAACTGACGAGCGTCTCTTCAATTCTATCTCCAACGGCAAAGGCAAAATGCCAGCGTTTGGAAAAAAGCTTTCAGAGGCGGAGATCAATGGCCTTGTTGCCCATGTGCGCCGCCTGAAAAAGTAAAGCGTAAAACTCGAAGGGGTTCTTCGACTAAAGAATTCAGTTGACGAACGCGACCACGCTTCGGGCTCACAAACAGCGACCCTTTACGCTACTCGAGTATGGGAACTTCGAATGCAATCACTGCGGACGTGCCTATCCCGTGATTAAGGAGATTCAGAGACTACTGGGTGACGATCTGCGTTTCGTCTTTCGAAATTTTCCCACCGTGCGAACGCACCCACATGCAATTCGCGCTGCCGAAGCAGTGGAGTCAGCTGCCGCACAGGGAAAATTCCGGGAGATGCACGACGAATTGTTTACCGCGCTGGAGGACCATGACCTTTCGCGCTACGCCAGACGAATCGGACTCGATGTTGAAAGGTTCGCGCGCGACATGGCTGAAAATTCCTACCTCAAAAAGATCGAAGCCGAATACCAAACCGCACTTTTTGACGAACATGTCACTGTTGGAGTAGACCGTGGCAGTGCACTATCAAGGTGCTTTTTGTGAATCGTTAATATATGGGACCGGAATCCACCTGTAGTGATCGCCTTCTTTTTGAATATGTCCTATGCCCGGAAAATAAACGTGGTCGAGAGCGACAAGGTATCCGTTCTTCGCGGCGTCGGCGAAAGCAAGTTTTCGCTGTGCAGCTGCCGCTTTTGGATCGACATCAAACTTGACGGTGACAGAGGGGTCGGTGAACTGCACATCCTGAACATGTAATGTGTCACCCCAAAACACCAACTTCTCGCCGTTGCTTTCGAGCACATAGTAAGTTTGTCCGGGTGTGTGCCCGTAACCGGCGATAGTTCGAAGACCCGGAAACAACTCAACTCCAGCGTCGAAGGTTTTCACCTGTCCTGACTTAATGTATGGGCTAACGGTTTGATCGGCTTGCTGAAAGAAGGTCTTTGTTGGCTCGGGAGCTTTTTCGCCAAGCGACTTATTGGTCCAGTAGTCTAGTTCCATTTTATTAACGTGAACCGTGGCGTTCGGAAAAACTCTTCGCCCACCAACGGTTAGACCCCCCGAATGATCCGGATGTATGTGAGTCAACAGGATATCGGTAATTTGTTCGGGCTGAACTCCGGCCGCTCTTAGGCTATCGGGAAGCTTATCCAGTTTTGGCCCGAGAAGTTCTCCGGCACCCGTGTCAACCAGGATTAGTTTATTATCCAACTGTATTAGGTAAGCATTGATCGAGGCTTCGACCGCCGTTGGTGTGACACATTCCCTGGCCAGCAGGCTTTGCACTTCACCGGGTTTTGTATTTGTCAGGAGCGGAAGAAAGTCAACGCTGATAGTTCCATCGGTAAGAGCGATGACGTCAACCTTCCCAATCTTCATCCGGTAATATCCGGCCTGCGGTTTATCGAGTTTTGATGCTTCCGAAATTCTTACATCGGGGGGAAGTTTTGTATTCTGAGCAAAGGCCAAAGGTGCAACACCCAGAACTAAGAGAATTAGGTATTTGGCGTAAAAGGTTCGGAGCAGATTCAGTGACACGTTGATTCTCCTAAACCAATAGATAGATATTCCTGAAAATGAAATCCGCACACGCTTTCGAACAAACTAAATTTGCAGGTTGAATTCGCGCACTCTATTGACCTCTGAACCGCTCTTTGGCAATCCAGTTGTTTATATAACGAGAACAATGGACGAGGGAGATGCCTTCTGTTTGACATGCTGCGAGGAAGCGAATGACATCCAGGCCGACCAGACTGACTTCGTTCAAGTCGAGCGTGACGCTCGTCCCCCCGGCCTCTATTTGCGCTCTCAATTCTTCTATATGCTCCGGCCGCATCCGGCCAATCAGCCGTAGCGTCGTCGTCTGTCCATCCGAATCTTTTTCGATTCTTAAGGTCACGTTCTTTTACTCGTAAGCGGCACGCCTGAGTAGGTGCACGCTGAGTGCCACTTGCAATCTCCTTAAATCACGGTGTTTTCGTCCTAGCTCGGAGCCGCTTTTTCGGCGTTTGCTGAAAACTCAGCGTGGAACATCGGCGTTGATTGCATTTGAGGTGGAGAGGAGAGACGTGGCTGGTCCTAGCCCGATATGACTAGTTGGTCACAACACTTCGAAGACGCTGTAAATCGGACCGTCGGCTTGCCGATGGCCGAGGCCAACCGCGACGATGCGATTGATCCAATCGTAATTCGCGGCGGAAGTCTCAAACAAAGGATTGGTGCGGAAGTAATAGGTGGTCGGATCAACTACCTCGCCCTTTTCAATTCTATCCAAGACATCGGGCGGCCCATGGCGCACGCCCTGATATGTCATGCAGATCAGGGCGTCGTCTAGTGTCTTGAGCACAAGCCGAACATTCAAGATGGTGGTGCCGTCGTTGCGCACTGTCTGCCAATCGCTGCCACCATCCAGCACCTCGCCGGACAGGAGCTCTCCCTCGAAGGAGCCTCCCGTAACTACGCCAATGCGCCGAAATGCGCCCGGGGTAGCGCCGACAATCAGCAGCTTGCGAACGTCCAAGCGCATTACGAACAGCGGTCGGGTGTGCACACTCTTGAGAACCTCAGGCAGTCTATCACTCAGTCTTGTGGGCATGATCTCTTCTCTCCATCACCGTTGGAGTTGCGGTCTTCGGCGATCGACTTGAGACTTACTTTCGAGTTCCGATGCAATCCCTATGCTGAACCATAGAAAGTCCATCTCTGCGGCCTCACCCCATTTCGAAAGATCGATTACAAGTGAACTACAAGAGCGTTCTTAGTAGAATCATGCCCAAACGCGTTACGTTAGTGGAGTCACTTTGAGTCAGGCCATTGAAAGGTAAGAGTGAGGCCTCCCTTGAAACGAGTCTGGAGATGCGAGAAGCTATGCAGGAATAGGAGAGATTAGAAAGGTCATGAAGGCTTCGGAGTCTCAGCACAAATCAATCTTGACGCCCCATCCGGAAAGGGCAAATGAGTCTGAAATGCTCGTTGTCACGCCTGGAGAGAAACAAAATGGCGATGTGTCCAAGCAGTACCAAACCCGAGAGGATTTGAGGAAGGCGAACGCTCCGCAGGAAACGAATGCGCAGCTCGCTGACTCGGCAAGGCTTCAGAAAATCATCGACATGGTTCCGTCCTTCTTGTGGACCAGTCTTCCTGACGGGTCCAAGGAGTATCTCAACAAACGCTGGTACGACTACACGGGTCTATCTTTGGAGGAAGGACAGGGCTGGGGATGGAAGGTCGTTGTTCACCCGGAAGACTTGGACAGACTGGTCCGGGAGTGGCTGGCGATCATGGATTCATGCAAGCCGGGCGAAATGGAAACGCGTATTCGGCGTTATGACGGAGTCTACCATTGGTTTCTCATTCGTGTCGTTCCCCTACTCGATGAGGAGGGGAATGTCGTCAAGTGGTTTGGCAGCAACACCGACATCGAGGACCGAAAGCGGGCGGAAGAGAAATTGAGGCAAGACGAGAGCGAGCTTCGCCAGATTACCGATGCCATACCTCACAACATCGTCGTGATAAGACCCGATGGCACTCGTCTTTACGCGAATCGGGCGTTTCTCGAATACACCGGCGTTAAGGCGGATGACGTCCAGTCGGAAGGTCTTTACGTGCAAAAAGTGCATCCGGATGACTTGGAACGATCGCATAAACAAAGGCAAACGGGACTCGAACGTGGCGAGCCTTTTGAAAGCGAATGTCGACTGCTCGGGAAGGATGAGCGGTATCGTTGGTTCCTCGTCCGATACAACCCACTCCGCGATCAGGAAGGCCACGTTGTTCGCTGGTACGCAACCGGGACCGACATTGACGACCGCAAACGCCGCGAGGAACGGACGCAAAATGAAAATCTCGTGTTGCGCGAAGAAATCGAACGCTCTTCGATGTTCGAAGAAATCGTTGGCTCTTCCGAAGGACTGCATCAAGTGCTGGCGCAAGTGTCAAAAGTGGCCCCCACTGATTCTACAGTCCTGATACTAGGTGAGACCGGTACCGGAAAAGAATTGATTGCTCGCGCGATTCACAATCTATCCAAGCGCTCGACCCGCGCCTTCATTGGAGTGAACTGCGCGGCTATTCAGCCTGCGCTGGTTGCCTCCGAACTTTTCGGCCATGAAAAAGGCTCGTTCACAGGAGCATTTCAGCGGCGTCTGGGACGCTTTGAATCGGCTGACGGAGGAACGATTTTCCTCGATGAAGTCGGTGAACTTCCGCTAGAGACGCAGGTTGCGTTGTTACGAGTTCTGCAGGAACGGGAATTCGAGCGAGTCGGTGGAAGTCAAACAGTTTCGGTGGATGTACGAGTGCTCGCGGCTACAAATACGGACTTGAGTGCAGCCGTGGCTGAAGGCAACTTCCGACAGGACTTGTTCTACCGGCTCAATGTTTTCCCGATTCGAATACCGGCGCTGCGCGAGCGCGTTGACGACATTCCGTTATTGGTCGAATACCTGATCGATCGTTACGCCAAAGCGGCTGGTAAAAAGATTCGAAACATAAATAAGGGGACCTTGGATCTGTTCCAGACTTACGACTGGCCGGGCAACATCCGCGAGTTGCAGAATGTAATCGAGCGCGCCGTGATTCTGAGCGATGGGGAAACCTTTTCTGTAGATGAAACGTGGCTAACGCCGGTTACCCCGAAGACTGCCGCGCCGAGCGTTGCGCTCGTGGCGAACCTTGTAGACCATGAAAGAGAAATGATCGAGACCGCACTGCGGGAGGCGGAGGGGCTCGTTTCCGGCCCGACCGGCGCCGCCACCAAGCTGGGCATTCCCAGGCAGACGCTCGAATCAAAGATCAGGAAACTGGGTATTAACCGACACCGCTTCAAGACCTGATAATTTCTCTCCTTAATTCGATCAACTTATCCCACCCTCCGATAATAGTTTGTTCAACCCTTGTCGCTTCTAACTTTCGCGCACCCCTTCGGCCGCGAACCGATTGCCGCAATTCACGAGACCAGCTGCTGACGCTCATAAAGCCGAAGTTTCAGCAAAGGCCGAAAAAGCAGCCCGGAGTTAAAGCGTAAAGGCCTGTGATTCAGGGGAATTCCAAGTGGCACTCAGCGTGCACTCGCTCAATCAGACAAAACGAAAATGACCTTAAGGATCGAGAAGGAGGTCTTATGAAGAACAAGCTTGTTGTTAGGAGTAGAAACGTGCTCAAGAGAAATGCGCTGTGCTTCGCCGCCGCTCTCCTGGTAGCGCTAGCCAGCTTTGTCGACGCTCCGAACGCAGCTCTAACTCAAGCACCGCAACATCATGATCAGGTGCCGGGCTTCTACCGACTGAGAGTCGGCGACCTCGAAGTGACGGCCCTATTCGATGGGGCCGCCATATTCGATCTGAACTGGCTGACCGGAGAAAAGGCAACGCTGGATGGTGTCGTAAAGGCATCGCACGAAGATCCGCACCTGCTGGAAGCTTCTGTTACGGGTTTCCTGGTCAACACCGGCAAGCAGCTTATCCTCGTCGATGCGGGCGCCGGCACCTGGTTTGGTGGGGGAGCGCTCGGGCGCTTGGCGGGCAGCCTCCGCAGCGCAGGCTACACGGCGGAAGAAGTCGACATCGTTTTGGTCACCCACCTCCATTCCGATCACGTCGGCGGCCTGACTACTCAGGACGGAAGGCGAGTCTTTCCAAATGCCGATGTTTACGTCGCGAAGGCCGAAAGCGACTTTTGGTTGTCGCCGGAAATCGCTGCTAAGGCGCCAAAGGATGCGCAACCGTTCTTCCAGAGTGCGCAAGCCGTCGCAGCGCCGTATATCAAGGCCGGTAAGTGGCACACGTTTAGTGGCTCCGAGACAATCGTCGACGGCATGCAACTCGTTCCTCTGTCTGGTCACACTCCAGGCCACACTGGTTATGAATTCTCGTCGAAGGGGCAAAAAATCCTGTTTTGGGGAGACACCATCCACGCACAGCGCGTCCAGCTGCCGCATCCTGAGGTCACGGTGGTCTTCGACATCGACCCGCCTGCGGCTCTTGCGACTCGGAATCAATTGCTGTCTAAGCTCGCGCGCGAGGGTGTCTTGATCGCGGGGCCGCATATGTTATTTCCTGGCTTGGGTCGCCTGCACAAGGAAGGGAGTGGCTATAGCTGGGCGCCAGTGGCATTTACCGATCAATGGGTCGACAAATAGAAAGACAGAAGATAGGAGAATTTATGGAACCGTCAAGAAAAGAGAGGCTCAATGGAAATTTACGATTTAGATTTGCGAGAGGTCTTGTTGTTTGTTCAGCGATGAGCAGTCTCTTAATTCTAATTTCGAATCCATCTACATTTGCGGGTGGTCAGCACGGTTTTTCAATCAAGGTGTTTACCTCCACCGACGATCAGTTTTGGACTAACTCCGTCATTATCGAGGGAACGCATGAAGTGATGTTGGTCGATGCGCAGTTAACAAAAACCAATGCTGAAAAAGTATTACAGGAAATCAAAGAGACTAAAAAGCCACTGTCTATTATCTACATTACCCATGCGCACGCCGATCACTTTCTCGGTCTGGAGGTTTTTAGGGAGGCATATCCGAGAGTGCGGATTATTGCGACTTCCACGGTAGTAGATCGAATCAACAAGGTCTATCAAGAAAAAATAGATAAATGGAAAACGATCTTGGGCTCAGGTGCGGCCTCTCACGTTGTTGCTATCGAAAAATTCGACGGCAACTTTATTGAATTTGAGAGCTCAAAAATAGAGGTCCTTAAAAACATTCAAGGCGACACCGATGAAAACACGATGCTTTGGATTCCTGGACAGAGAATTCTCATTGCTGGCGATGTCTTGTTCAATAACATGCACGTCTACACCGCGGAAACGGACAGTAAGGCTAGAGGGAAATGGTTGAACTCATTACAGAAAATCAGAGAATTAAAACCTTCGGTTGTTATCCCTGGACATAGCAAGGTTGGGGCTCCCCTTGACGGGAGTACGGCCGTGGATTTTACGGAAAACTATTTATTAGTTTTTGAAGAAGAACTCAAAAAAGCCAAAGATCCCGATAGCCTTATTAATACCATGAAAGAAAAATTCCCATCCGCCGACCTTCTCTTGGCAATCGAACGGGGCGCGAAGGCTAATGTTAAACCCTGACAAGTAAGCTGACGATTTGGTAGACCGATCCTTCGTCGCGGGACGCGAAGGCTCGAATCAATCGCCCCGTGATGGATGCCGATGAAGAAATACAAGATCGCTGTTCTGGACGATTACCAAAATGTGGCGCTTGAGAGCGCCGATTGGTCGGTGCTCCGCGATCGAGCGGACATCGCCGTATTTCAGGACCACGTCGCCGATCCGGACGCCGTGATTGAGCGGTTGCTGCCTTTTGATGTCGTTTGTGTCATGCGCGAGCGGACCCCGCTGTCCCGCAACGTCATTGAGCGCCTTCCCAATCTCAAGCTCATCGCCTCGACGGGGCCTGGAAATGCGTCGATCGATGTCGCCGCCGCGGGCGAGCATGGGATCGCAGTGGTTCACACGGGATATAGGCCGGATCCAACGATCGAATTGACCTGGGCGCTGATCCTCGCCTCCGTGCGACATCTCGCGACGGAGAGCAACTCCGTCCGATCCGGCGGCTGGCAGCAAACAGTGGGCACGGATCTTCATGGAAAGACCCTGGGCGTTCTGGGACTTGGGCGGATTGGATCACAGGTCGCGCGGATCGGGAGCGCTTTTGGAATGAATCTGATTGCCTGGAGCCAGAACATGACGCCCGAGGCCGCCAAAGCCGCGGCCGCAATCCTGGTTTCCAAGGACCAGCTGTTCGAGCGGGCCGACATCCTGACGATCCATTTGGTGTTGAGCAGCCGTACGCGCGGCCTGGTAGGGGCCGCGGAGCTGGAGAGAATGAAGCCAACGGCCTGGTTGATCAATGCGTCTCGCGGGCCGATCGTCGAAGAGCAGGCTTTGATCAGCGTGTTGAAGAAGAAGCAAATCGCCGGCGCGGCGATCGACGTATTCGACATTGAGCCGCTGCCTCCGTCTCACGCCTTCCGGACGCTGGACAATGTACTGGCGACGCCGCATATCGGCT